>ENA-OQHY01000038-OQHY01000038.1-human-gut-metagenome-genome-assembly--contig:-NODE-38-length-68132-cov-10.196750_pt1 | contig 68132 bp, 80 predicted proteins | sample MGYA00242570_ERZ504733 | MGnify/ENA primary metagenome ERZ504733 (study PRJEB26092, sample SAMD00036219) | human gut metagenome | host: Homo sapiens | study: EMG produced TPA metagenomics assembly of... | reverse complement strand
TTAGGGGCAATTGTCTACAAGAGAGTAGAATATGTTTGTTTTTGGCATGCTTGATAGGAGCAATTGTTCTATATGGTACACATGCATTGTCAGAGTTAGGTGGTATTTTTGTAGAGGCACTGGAAAATAATGCATGGGTTATGTTGATAGTGTTATTACTTGGTGGGTTTATAGCATTATTGCAGTCCTCTAATGGGCATCTGGGATTTTCTAAAATAGTTGATAAAATTTGCGATACAGAACGAAAAACATTACTTATGACATTTTTAATGGGTGTTGTTATTTTTATTGAAGAACTTCTTAATGCAATGACAATTGGAGCTTGTATGAAGACACATTACGATAAAAAGAAGATACCAAGAGAGACATTGGCCTATCTTTTAGACGCAACAGGTGTCCTATTTGTGTGATGATTCCGATATCTGGCTGGGGTGTTTGCCTTATGAGTATGTTTGTACAGGAAGATGCATTCTTGTCTCTTGGTAGTAATCATATCAAATCTTATTTAAGTGCAGCACCTTTTTGTTTTTATCCCATTGCTACATTGATTATTGTATTTCTTTTCTGTATGGGAATTATGCCCAAACTTGGAGGAATGAAGAAAGCATATAAACGTGTGGAAGATACCGGAATGGTGTATAGTGAGAAAAGCAAAAAATATAATCAGACGATTTCAGAGAACGTAGTAGATGGTAAAATCATTGACTTTATAATTCCGGTAGGAGTCTTGATTGCATTAACGGTTATTACGGGAGATTTAATTACGGCTGTAATAGGAGCGATAGTTGTTTGTGCAATTATGTATATTCCTAGAAAAATTATTTCGTCAGAAGATTTATTTCCGATACTCTCGAGAGGTTTTTCGGATATGTTAGTTGTTGATATTGTACTTTTATTAACGTTTGTGCTCCAAATTATAACGGGAAAAATGGGAATGACAGACTATATTATCGAAAAAGTTCAGCCATATATGATTGGTTCCTTGTTTCCGGTGATGATTTTTGTGTTGGTTGCCGTATTGTGTTTTTGCACAGCCTCGCTTGTTGGCGTGTGTGCCTTGGTTGCACCGATTGCATTTCCACTAGGTGCTATCTTAGGTGTAAATACATTGCTTGTCATGGCTGCAATTATGTCAGGTGCAGGATTTGGCTCTCATGCTTGTTTCTATTCTGATGCAACGCTTGTGTCGTCGCGAATAGCGGGAATCGATAATTTGGAACATGCGACTAGTCAGTTGCCGTATGTCATTATAGCAGCAGCAATTAGTTTAGTTGCGTTTATAGTTGCCGGTATCGTTATATAATTAAATTTACTATGAATTGTGATAGAAATAGTGTGTAGTAGAAAAGAGGAATGAGTATGAATAAAAAAAAATACGTTGTTACGATTGCTAGACAATTTGGAAGTATGGGAAGACCGATTGCTATGAAATTGTCGGAGATATTAGGGATTGAATTCTATGATAGAGACATTGTGGATCAAGCGGCTGAAAAATTGAATTTGCCTGTATCTATTGTAGATGAAAATGAAGAAACAGCAAAGGAACTTAAGAACAATTATTCAAGAATGCAATTTCCACTCGGCCGTCAAAAATCCACAGAAGTACAGGATAAAATCTTTGAGGCCCAGAAGAATATCATTAATTTCATGGCGGAAAAAGAAAGTTGCATTATTGTTGGACGGTGTGGTGATTTTATACTTTCGGAAATGGAAAATACGATGCATATTTATATTTATGCACCTTATAACATTCGGTTACAGCATTGTACTGATGAATTAGGGCTTTCGGTTGACGAAGGAAAACGAATGATTAAAAAGGTTGACGAAGCAAGAGAAGCTTATCATTTGCAATATGCGGGGTTTAAGCCAGATGATTACAACCACAAGGATTTAATGATAAACTCCAGTCTGCTGGGAGTAGATGGTACAGCAGAATATTTAGCCACATTAATTAAAAAGAAATTTTGTTTATGATGAAAAAAGATTTTGAAAGCATCCTGTATACTTTAAAGAGTAAAAGGAATTGACCAAAAAGATGAGCTTCAATCGATGACGAGAAAGTTAACAGACAGAAACAATTTGACCGGTTCTGTTATTACTTAGGTGGCGTAAAACAGCTTCTGGACGAAAAGGCTGCGTAGGCAGCCGGCATCCTGCAGATAATATGCTGTAGGATGTATACATATATCAGGAGACTTCATTCATGGCGAGTGGAGTCTCTTTTATTTTGCATTGTATAATAGAAAAAGTATTAGTTGAACAGAGGTTGGAATGATGATAAGATTTAGTTGGGACAATAGTGAACACATGTGTTCACATTTTATAACTAAGAAGTAATGGAATGGAGAGGTGCTTATGGCAGATAAAATTGGAACCGATGAATATGGGGAAATACTTATATATCAGACGGATGATGGGCAGACAAATATAGAAGTTAAAATAGAAGATGATACAGTGTGGCTGACACAATAGCAGCTTACTGAATTATATCAATGCAGTAAATCAAATATAAGTGAACATATAAAGCATATATTCGAAGAAGGGGAATTGGATAAGGATTCAGTTGTTCGGAAATTCCGAACAACTGCAGATGATGGAAAAACATATAATGTTACTTATTACAATTTAGATATGATTATATCTCTTGGATACCGAATTAAATCAGTGAATAGAAAACTTTTAACTGGAGCTGGTTCTGTAAGTCATAAACAGGCGTTGGAGAAAGCAAAGTCAGAATACAGAAAATATCAGGAGATTACTTTGACACCAGTCGAAAAAGCATATCTTGAAAGCATTAAAGAGGTTTCCAAGGAAGTAAAAAGGAGATAACATCTGATGAAAAAACAGCAGAAATGTTACATATATACAAGAGTTTCCACTTCCATGCAGGTAGATGGTTACAGTCTTGATGCACAGAAGGACAAGCTTAGAAAATACGCAGAGTATCAGGAAATGTCTATCGTCGGGGAATATTCTGATGAGGGTAAATCTGGCAAAAGTGTGGAAGGCAGACCACAGTTTAAACAGATGTTATCGGATATAGAAAACGGCAAAGACAATGTTGATTATGTGCTGGTATTTAAGCTGTCACGATTTGGAAGAAATGCCGCAGATGTTTTATCATCATTGCAGAAAATGCAGGATTATGGGGTTAATCTTATCTGTGTAGAGGATGGAATTGACAGCTCCAAAGATGCCGGGAAACTGATGATATCTGTGTTATCTGCGGTAGCAGAGATAGAGCGTGAGAATATCCTTGTCCAGACAATGGAAGGCCGCAGACAGAAAGCGAGAGAAGGCAGATGGAACGGTGGATTTGCACCATATGGCTATCAGCTGGTAAATGGTGAGCTTATCATTGCAGAGGATGAGGCAGAGATTATCCGTATTATATATGATAAATTCGCCAATACAACGATGGGAATGGCTGCGATAGCTGCATTTTTAAATAACAGTGGTTATAAGAAAAAGCTTCGCCAGAATAACACAATCGAAGGTTTCTCTACATCATTCGTCAAAGGTGTGCTGGATAATCCGATATATTGCGGCAAGCTCGCATTTGGTCGAAGAAAAAATGAGAAGATTCCGGGAACAAGGAATGAATATCATATCGTAAAACAAAAGGATTACTTGTTAAGTGATGGAATCCATGAGGCAATCATATCAGAAGAAATGTGGAACCAGGCACACAGAAAGCGGCAGGAGACAGGTGTTTTACAGGTAAAAACACATAGTCTTGAGCATGAACATATTTTATCAGGGATTATTAAGTGCCCTGTATGTGGAAGCGGTATGTATGGCAATGTGAATCGTAAGAAGCATCCGGACGGAGGCTATTACAAGGATTATTTCTATTATGCCTGCAAACACAGGAAGCTTGTGGACGGACACCGCTGTACTTATAAAAGACAGTGGAATGAGGACAGAATCAATGCGGCAGTTGAGGAAATTATCCGTAAATTTGTAAAGAACCCAAAGTTTGAGCAGGAAATCCGTAAGCAGATAGGAAGCAGCATTGATACTTCGGAGCTTGACAAGGAATATGATGGATTAAAAGATAGACTGAGCCAGACAACCGGGGCAAAAAACAGGCTTGCTGACCAGATGGATCATTTATCTGTATCCGATAAGAATTATGACAAAAAATATAATGACATGCAGGAACGTTTGGACAAGCTATATGATGAAATCACTGATATTGAGGATGCCATGGAAGAAGTCGAAACAAGACTATATAATATCAGGCAGGACAAAATCTCAGAAGATAATGTTTACCAGTTCCTTTTATTCTTTGATAAGCTGTATGATAAATTTACAGATCTGGAAAAGAAGACATTTTTGAAGAGCTTCCTGTCGGATGTGTTTATCTATGAGGAAGAGCAAAAGGATGGCAGAATATTAAAAGGTCTCCGGTTTAAATTTCCTATATATATGAATGGCAGAAATGTATTAGGCGTGGATTGGGACAACGAGAGTACAGATGAAACTGTTGTTTTACTTTCCAAGGGTATAATCGACTCGCAGAAAGTAAAGGTTGAGATGTCTCTCGAAGATATGGATATGTCTGGATTTCAATAGCATGTATTTATAAGTAGATGGATATTATATTATAAGTAATACTAAATTGACCGCATAGCCTTATGATCGTAAAATAATTTTGTGATTTTTTTATTAAATAAGAGTATAAATATTTGGAGGAACCAATGAAAAAGACAACAAACTCTTCACCTTACCAGTTTGAGGGCAGAATACCTCTGTCTCAGGCTATTCCGCTTGGACTGCAGCATGTTATGGCTATGTTCATCGGAAACCTTACACCTCTTATCATAGTTATGGGAGCATGTGGACTCACAGCGGACGCAGGCTTTGCGGAGCTTAGAACAGCTCTCTTACAGAATGCCATGATTATCGCAGGTATTGTCACATTAGTACAGATGTTTTCCATCGGACCGATCGGCGGAAAGGTACCTATCGTTATGGGAACTTCTTCGGGCTTTCTTGGAGTATTAAATAATACAGTTGCAGCGTGTGGCGGCGGAGTTATAGCATATGGAGCTATTATGGGAGCCTGCCTTGTAGGAGGTATTTTCGAAGGCATACTCGGAGCCTTCTTAAAGCCTTTACGCAAGTTTTTCCCTGCAATCGTTACAGGCTCAGTTGTTATAGCAATAGGACTTTCACTCCTTGGAGTGGGAATCAACTACTTCTGCGGTGGCACAGGCAAAAATGATTACGGCTCACTGCCAAACCTTTTTCTTGGAATGGTTGTACTTATAGTAATCGTGCTTCTTAAGCATTTTGCACCGTCGCGCAGTATTTTTTCATCATCTGCCATCCTTTTTGGTATTCTGGCAGGATATGTTGTAGCAATCATTATGACACTTACCATGTCACATACAGGTGTGACTGCTGACGGTGTCAAATACACATATTCATGGGTAGTAAACTTTGACGAGGTTAAAAATGCAGCATGGATAGCAGTTCCAAGCTTTATAGGCTTTGGAAAGCTTTCAGATGTGGGAATTTCCTTCCATGCCAATGCAATCATCCCAATCGGCATCATGTTTATCGTTACTGCAATAGAGACAGTTGCGATATCTCAGCCTGTGTGGAGGGTGGAATGGACAGAGAGGCTACAGATTCAGAGCTTTCCGGCGGTGTTATCTGTGACGGTCTTGGTTCATCATTTGCAGCGCTTTTCGGAGTACTGCCAAATACCTCATTCTCACAGAATGTAGGTCTTGTTTCAATGACAAAGGTTGTCAATAGATTTGCTATTTCAATGGGAGCTATATTCCTCATCATTTGCGGCTTCTGCCCAAAAATTGGAGCTCTCATGTCAATCATGCCTCAGTCGGTGCTCGGCGGAGCTGCGGTTATGATGTTTGCCTCTATCCTGATTTCCGGAATTGAGCTCATCACAAAGGAGCCAATCGGCAGCCGTGAGATTACAATTATCTCAGTTGCAATCGGTTTAGGCTACGGACTTGGCGCTACAACAGGTGCTACATCACACCTGCCATACTATGTACAGCTTATATTTGGCGGTTCAGGTATCGTGCCTTGCTCACTTTGCGCTATTCTTCTCAATATTATTTTGCCGAAGAAATCTAAGAACGCACCATATATGTGGGATATGGAAGAAAAAGATGATGTGAAGCGTGTGGATGATTAACGCTTAGGATTTTAAAGTCGTCCGGTGCATTAAGTACACCGGCGGCTTTATTATTTGTGGGAAGTATGGAAATATATGGAAAAATTGATTTCAATAGTGGGCGCAGGTGGAAAGACCACACTCGTTCATAAGCTTGCAAGGGAATATCACAGGAGTGGAAAAGGTGTGCTTGTCACAACAACAACGCACATGTATGTCGAAGCTGACACTGACCTATCCTGCGATTTTTTTGCGTTAAGGGATAAAATAATAAAAGATGGATATTGTATGGCGGGGCAGAAAATATCTGAACAGAAAATATCAGAACAGTCAAAGCCAAAGATGTGCGGACTGCCGTATGATTTGCTCGATAAACTGATTAAAGACATGCCACAGGCGTTAGATTATGTTATAATCGAAGCAGATGGAGCAAAGCACCATTCTCTCAAATATCCGGCAGCGGATGAGCCTGTCATATATCCGCTCACCACAGATGTTATCATAGTGCTTGGCACGTGGGAAAAGGGCAAGCTGTGTAAAGACGTTGTGTTCAGATATGAGCTTATGCAAAACGAGCTAGGAATGGCAGAGGATGTAGTGGTTGATGACTCGGTTATAGACACGCTGCGTCAGGTCTATGTCAAAAAGCTTCGCGACAGCGGGTTTAAAGGACGGATTTCGACATATTACAGATAAACATGGAAATAATAAGTTAACAGGGTAACTAATTATATGAGCAATAATCAAATAAAAAAGAAAAATTTGTTAATCATATGCCGTGGTGCAGGCGATCTTGCGACAGGCATCATCCACAGACTGCACCGTGCAGGACATCGGGTGATAGCGCTTGAGACAGACTATCCGGCAGCCATACGGCGTCAGGTGTCCTTTTGCGAGGCAGTGTATGATGGGAGCGCAACTGTAGAGGGTCTGACAGCCAGACTGCTTCCTGCCTTGAATGATGCAGAGACAATTTCCGGGATAAATGACACACCGCAAGCTCATATTGCATCGCAAAAGTGGAAGAGCTCAGCTATCGAAGCTGTGCTTGAGGCCGGAGAGGTTCCGCTTCTCATAGACCCAACCGGTGAATCAATTGCACTTTTTAGACCGGATGTTGTGGTAGATGCCATAATAGCAAAGAAAAATCTGGCACCACAATAAATATGGCACCGCTTGTGATAGGAGTAGGTCCGGGCTTTACGGCAGGCAAGGACGTGCATCTGGTGATTGAGTCCATGCGTGGGCACAATCTGGCGCGCATCATTACCGATGGCATGGCACAGCCCAACACAGGGTTCCGGGAAATATCGCAGGCTTCACAAGTGAGCGTGTGATACACGCTCCGGCAGCAGGATATATTTATGATGTCAGAAAAATCGGAGATATTGTGCAAAAGGGCGATGAGATAGCGCGGATATATCCGGATAAAGGAAGCTATGACAATAAATTGTCTGAATATGTTCCGGTAAATGCTACAATTACAGGCATCATACGAGGTCTTATCCGTGAGGGTTATTATTTCAAGGAAGGCTTCAAGATAGCGGATATCGATCCACGCGAAGGGGAGCTTTCAAATTGTTTTACGATCTCTGACAAGGCAAGGAGTATAGCAGGCAGTGTGCTTGAGGCGGTATCGGCATTTGAGCACGGCATAAGGGTTTATTAAATGTGCAGTTACTAATAGATAATAAATTATGGTAACTGAACAGTTACAATGAGGATTAATTAATTGACGCAGCAAAACGGATTAGATATCAATAATCAGGAACAAAATAAAGAAAAGCTCACACATTTTAATGAGGCAGGGGAAGCCCACATGGTGGATGTGCACGCAAAGGATGACACATACCGCGTGGCGAAAGCCTGCGGCACGATAAAGGTAAATGACGCTGTATACAGGGCTGTATCTACGGGCACGGCTAAAAAGGGTGATGTGCTGGGAGTGGCAAGGATTGCAGGAATCATGGGAGCAAAGAACAATTCCATGCTTATTCCGCTCTGTCACCCTATTGCTATGACAAAGTGTGATGTTGAGTTTGAGCTGGATGAAAAAAACAGCAGTATCATGGCAATTTGCACGACAGCCTGTGTGGGCAAAACCGGTGTAGAGATGGAGGCCATGACAGGGGTCAGTGTGGCGCTTCTTACCATATATGATATGTGTAAGGCGCTAGACCGTGGAATGGAAATCGGGCAGATACATCTGCTTGAAAAATCCGGTGGAAAGAGTGGACACTATACAGCTGAATAGTTAAAAATACACATTTAATCAAGGATAACAGGGTGATGTAATGTATACTGTAGGGATTATAACAATAAGTGATAAAGGCGCAGCGGGTCGCGCGAGGATAAAAGCGGCCCGAAAATAAGACAGATGCTTCCCAAAGATGAGTACGAGGTGGTTTCATATAAAATCATACCGGACGAGAGAAAACAGATTGCAGACGAGCTTGTCAGGTTGAGTGATGACATGAAATGCAATCTGGTGCTTACAACCGGCGGCACAGGTTTTTCACCTAGGGATATCACGCCGGAAGCTACAATGGATGTTGCACAGCGCAATGCACCGGGTATCGCTGAGGCACTGAGAGCGTACAGCATGAGTCTTACACCGCGCGCCATGCTTGGCAGAGGCGTTTGCGTCATCAGGAAAAACACACTGATAGTTAATCTGCCCGGCAGTGTGAAGGCAGTGTCGGAGAGCATGGATTTTCTGATGGGAAATATAGAGCATGGGCTTGATATTTTACTGCAGTATGACAGTGAGTGCGGTCGGTGTACTAGGTGTGGTTTGGAATAGTTAATATTTACAGAGATAATAATTGGAGTGTGGGATTATATGAAGCTTATGAAGACAACTGAGGCAGTCGGACAGGTGCTCTGCCACGATATCACACAGATTATTCCCGGCGTGAAAAAGGATGCAGTTTTTCGCAAGGGGCATATCATAACAAAAGAGGACATACCGGTGCTGCTTAGTGTCGGAAAAGATACCATATATATATGGGAAAATGATGAGACCATGATGCACGAGAATGAGGCTGCGGAGGTGCTTTATCGTATGAGCGCATGTGGCACAAAGAAAATTGAAGCAGACACACAATCAGGCGTTTCTTGCGGCACTGTAAGTAAAATGCATCCGTCCTCCGTAAAGGAGGGCAAGATAGAGGTAATCGCAGACTGTGATGGACTGCTTAAGGTGGATAGCAAAAAGCTTGAAAAGGTCAACTCCTTTGGAGAGCTGATGATAGCCACAAGGCACGGCAATACCACTGTGAAAAAGGGTGATAAGCTCGCCGGAACAAGAATCATACCGCTTGTCATAAAAAAAGATAAGCTAAAGGAAGCTTCTAATATATGTGAGGATGGTCCAATCCTTGATATTAAGCCGTTTGTGGTCAGAAAAGCAGCAATAATTACAACCGGAAACGAAGTGTACCATGGCAGGATACAGGATGCATTTACACCTGTTATAGAAAAAAAAATAGCAGAGTTTGGCGCACAGATGATGTTTCATGAGGTGTTTGATGATGATGACAAAAAAATCACAGACGGATGCTTACGCGCGATAGAAGCCGGAGCGGAAATTGTATTCTGCACAGGTGGAATGAGCGTGGATCCTGATGATAAAACGCCACTTGCCATCAAAAATACAGGCGCACGGATTGTGTCATACGGCTCGCCGGTGCTTCCGGGAGCCATGTTTTTGCTGTCGTACTATGATGCAGGTGACAGGCTGGTGCCGATATGTGGGCTGCCCGGCTGTGCCATGTACAATAAGCGCACGATATTTGATATTGTGTTGCCTAGGCTTATGGCACGTGATATGATTTATGCAGATGAGCTTGCCGGACTTGGAGAAGGCGGCCTCTGCCTGAATTGTGATGTCTGCACGTTTCCTAACTGTGGTTTTGGAAAGGGCTTTTAACATGCGCGATGGATTTGGCAGAGAGATTGACTATATGCGCATATCGGTGATAGATAGCTGTAATTTAAACTGCTATTACTGCAATCCCTGTGACAATAATGAGCACTGTCATGCACTAAATATACTTAGCGTAAAAGAGGTGCTTTGCATAGTCCGCGCAGCCACAAGGCTTGGAATTAAGCATTTTCGTCTGACAGGCGGTGAGCCGCTTTTGCATCCGCAGCTTGATGAAATGGTTTTACAAATCAAAAAGATACCGGGTGTCAGCAGCGTATCGCTTACTACAAATGCAGTACTGCTTGCGCAGCATGCAAAGTGGTTAAAGGAAGCAGGCATAGACAGCATAAATGTGAGCCTGGACACTATAGATGCGTCAGAATATGAACGCATCACAAAAAAACCGCTGCTTGAAGAAGTAAAGCATGGAATCAATGCCGCTATAGAGTGCGGAATAAGAGTGAAAATCAATGTGGTGCTCACACCGCAGACAGATGTGGTGGCGCTCACACGATATGTTGCAAAAAAAGGTACAGATATCCGCTTTATAGAGATGATGCCGGTAGGTGAAGGACACACCAACGGAGTCGAGCCATATAAGAAGGTTATTGGTACACTTTCAAAACTGTATGGAGAACCTTGCCGTATAAATACTGAAAAAACAAAAGAAATTAATTCGGGAAATGACAAACGGAAAATTCCGGATAACGGCCCGGCAGAGTATTACATTTTTCCGGAACTTGGTATCAGAGTAGGTCTGATTCAGGCAATTCATGGGAAGTTCTGCGCCACCTGCAACCGCATACGTGTTACGGCTGACGGCAGGCTTATGCCATGCCTGGGAAGCAGCGTGACGATGGATTTAGTACCTGATTCATGGGATTTTGCAGATGATGTGGAAAAAGATTTTGCAATAGTCCGGGCACTAAGGCTGCCATAAAGCAAAGCCAAGGTGTCACAATTTTAATGATAATGCAGTGACATATACAAAAACTACAGAGACAAAGACTACAGAGATAGAAGCTGCGGAAGTAAATGCAGCAAGAAATATGAGCCGGATAGGGGGCTGATAGAAAATAATGGGAAAGCTTCTTGCAATCAATATAAGCAAAGAGAGAGGAACTGAAAAGAGAGAGGTGCCACAGGCGGAGCTTGTTGCAGACTACGGCATCATGGGAGATGCACATGCCGGAAAGTGGCACAGGCAGGTCAGCCTGCTTTCCGCGGAGAAAATAGATGACTTCAGGGCAAGAGGGGCACAGATAGACAACGGTGCATTCGGTGAAAATTTAATTATTTCAGGATTTGATTTAGGAAATCTGCCTCTTGGTACACGCTTTTGCATAGGAGATACCATCCTTGAGATGACGCAGATAGCAAGCAGTGCCATTCGCATTGTGCCATATACAAGAGGATGGGCGAGTGCATTATGCCAAAGGAGGGTGTGTTTGCGGTAGTCGTAAGAGGTGGTCAGATTCATGCCGGTGACGAGGTGAAGTTGATTCCGGCCAACATATATGCTTCGATAAAGGACAGACCTGTGGACAGCCGCTGTGAGCTTTTGACAGTCATAGAAGGAGCACATGCCGGGGCAAAGGCACTCTATATAGATGGCAGAATAAGAGTGGCATACGGCAATGTGTGGGCAGATGAAATAGATGACAATGATAATTCCATTGTGATGTTCAGACAGCAGATAGGCAGCAGACCACGTCTCATAATCTGCGGTGGAGGGCATGTATCGGCGGCACTTGTACGCATGGCATCGCTTTTGGCATTTGACATATGGGTGATAGAGGACAGACCTTTGTTTGCAGACAATGCAAAGCGCCAAGGCGCAGACCATGTGATTTGCGGCGATTATAAAGAAACTCTCGCCAAGCTACAGCCGCAGGCGGATGATTACTATGTATGCATGACAAGAGGACATCGCTTCGATATGGAATGCCTCACAGAGATATTCACAAAGTCCTATGCCTATGTGGGTATGATGGGCTCAAAGAAAAGAGCTGTGATAGTGAAAAAAGACCTTGAAGAATCGGGATTTTCACAGGAAATTATATCAGGATTACATTCTCCGATAGGTCTTGCAATAGGTGGACAGACACCGGAGGAAATTGCTCTTTCGGTGATAAGCGAGATAGTAAAGTGTAAAAATGAGCGTACAAGCTGCACTCAGATAGATAACGAAGTGCTTGACGCACTTACTGAGGTGGCTGGGCATTGTGCATCAGTTACACACTCCCCGGATGAGAAGTACATACTGTGTACCATCATAAAAAAGAACGGCAGTGCACCGCGCGGAGTTGGCACACAGATGCTTGTGAGCTCAGACAACCGTATTGTTGGAACAATAGGCGGAGGCTGTGCGGAGGCTTTAGTTATAAGCCGCTGCAGGAGGCTGTTTCGCAATCAGGAGTTCAAATGTGAGCTGATTGATGTCAGCATGAATACTGACGATGCCGAGAATGAGGGAATGGTGTGCGGAGGTAGCATTTCAGTGCTGCTGGAGCAGATCAAATGATGAATAAATAAAAAGAAAAGAGAGATTAAAAGTGTGATTTTAAGAAGAGCAACAGGCACTGATAAATCAGTAAAGGAGCGCAAGGGTTTAAAGAGAAAATTTGCAGCATATGCAGGACTTACGCTTGGACTTATTCTTACAGCAGGACTTTTTGCAGGCTGCGGAAAGAAGGATACTGCAGAGAGCGGTAATGCTACTGATAAAATTGTGACAAGCAGCGCGCAGACAGAGAACGGTAATGTAGATGTAGATTTATCGATTTTTGCGGCAAAGAGCTTAAACAGTGTTATGGATGAAATTTGTGCAGCCTACACCAAGGAGCATCCAAATGTAAACTTCCAGAACAACTATGACAGTTCGGGAACTCTGATGGCACAGATTAAAGAGGGCGCGAAGTGCAATATCTTTTTCTCAGCAGGAGTGGCACAGATGGATGAGCTTCAGAATGGTTATGAAGCAGGAAGCGTGGTTGATGATACTCGTGTTGACCTTTTAAATAATCAGGTGTGCCTTGTTACATATAAGAATAGTGGCACGGCAGTTACCAGCTTTGCAGACATCTCAAAGGCTAAAAATATGGCACTTGCTGACGGAACAGTTCCTGTAGGACAGTACACCAGAGTAGCACTTGTAAATTCAAAAATGGTTGAAGGAGATGCTTCAAAGCCACAGGATATTTCAGATTCTGATATCTCAAAGGCACTTGGCGGTCTGGAAATCAACAGCTGTGCAAATGTAGGTGCAGTTGCATCTGCCGTAGCTGAGGGTGCAAACGAAATAGGAACAGTTTATTACTCAGATACATTCGGATACGAGAATCAGCTTGACATTATAGAAAAGCTTCCAAACAGCTTAACAGGTGATGTTATATATCCGATAGCAGCCTTAAAGGGTGACAACACTACAGCAGACGAGCTTGAAGCCGCAAAGGAATTTATTGCATATCTTCAGACAGATGAGGCAATGTCAGTATTTGAGAAATATCATTTTACGGTAAATGAATAATGGGAACGATTGATTTCGCACCGCTTTGGATAACATTAAAAACAGGAATAGTAGCGTCGGTTTTTTCATTCTTTATTGGAATAGCCTTTGCTGAGCTTGTTATAAACACAAAGGGCAGAGTGAGGGCATTCTGGGATGGACTGCTGACACTTCCGATGGTATTGCCGCCTACCGTGGCTGGATACATCCTTTTAAGGATTTTCAGTACAAGAAGTCCCTTTGGAAGTTTTTTAAGCAATAGCATGGGTATACAGGTAGTACACACGTGGCTTGGCTGTGTGGTTGCAGCGACCATCATTGCACTCCCTCTCATGTACAGAAATGCGAGAGCGGCATTTGAGCAGATAGACGAAAATGTCATATATGCGGCGCGCACTCTCGGCATAAGTGAGTGGAAGGTTTTCTGGAAAATACGTTTGCCGATGGCAAAGCCCGGCATCATATCGGGTGTCACACTGGCCTTTGCCAGAGCTATCGGTGAGTACGGCGCCACATCAATGCTTGCCGGAAATATAGCGGGAAAGACATCGACCATATCACAGCAGATAGCAATGGTCATCCAAAGTGGTGACTATGCCACAGCGGGCTTCTGGTGCATAGTAATCATAGCGATTTCGTTTGCATGCCTTGTATCGATAAATATGATATGCGGCAAAAGCAAGGGCATAAAGAGAAAGAGAAAAAATAATGTCGCTCATAGTAAAAATAAAAAAACAGTTGGATAATTTCATGCTTTCGGTTGACATGGAGCTTACGGACGAGATTGTGTCCGTAATTGGTATGTCGGGCTCAGGAAAGAGTATGACACTCAAGTGTATAGCAGGGATAGAGACTCCTGATTCAGGCTTTATATCATTAAATGACCGGGTGCTGTATGACTCAAAAAATCGCATAAATCTGCACCCCGGTAAGCGCAGGGTAGGCTATCTGTTTCAGGACTATGCACTTTTTCCTACAATGACCGTGATGGAAAATATATGCATAGCAATGGGACATCGCGATGAAAAAAAGGTGAAGGTCTGGCTGAAGCGGTATGGGCTTGATGGCATGGCAGACACATATCCGGATCATCTCTCGGGAGGCCAGAGGCAGCGCGTGGCAATGCTTCGCATGCTTGCGGCTAAACCGGAGTGTATACTGCTCGATGAGCCTTTTTCGGCACTGGATGAGCATGTGAAAAGAAGTATGGAATCGGAGCTTATGGAGATGCTTTCCGATTTTCACAATCCTGTTATCTTTGTGTCACACAATCGCGATGAGGTGTATCGTCTGGCAGAGCGTATCGGAAGTATTGAGAGCGGCATGCTGAGTGCAGTCCGCGACAAAAAAGATTTCTTCATGCGGCCTATGTCTGTGGAGCAGGCACTGCTTGTGGGCTGCAACAATATATCACAGGTGAAATGGCAGGATAAGCATCATGTTCTTGCCGTGGAATGGGATAGCGTATTTGAGGTCACTGATGAGCAGATTGAACAGCTTGCGATGGATACGGACAACATATCACACATAGGTGTTTTCCCTCAGGATATAATAATATCTGCAAGTAAAGCAAAATCGGTACTTGCATATAACAATAAAAATATAATCAGGATTAAAGATTATAAAATAGTTGAAGAACTAAAAACATGGGAAGTATCGTGTGAATTAAATAATGATTCAACAATTTATGCAAATCTTCCAAAGCATACAGAAGCAAATATGCTTAGCAAAAATATAAATGATGAGCTTTATATAAAGAAATTTTATCTGCTTGGATGAGAAGTAAATGAGGACATACTATGATTTACCTGGACAACGCTGCCACAACAATTAAAAAGCCGGATGCGGTATATGATGCTGTGCTTGATGCAATGAAGCACTGCGGCAATTCGGGTCGGGGAATGTCGGATGCATCGCTTGATGCGTCAAGGAAAATATATGAGGCCAGAATGTGCCTTACAGAATTTTTCGGCGGGGAGGATGCGGATAGACTTGTTTTTACGGCAAATTCCACTGAGTCGCTCAACATTGCAATCCACGGACTGCTTGAGCCGGGGGAGCATGTGATTACGACACAGCTCGAGCACAATTCGGTGCTCAGACCTCTTTATATGCAAAGGGAGAGGGGAGTGTGCGTGGATATTGTGCCATGCAGTGATGAAGGAATAAAAAGAGGGATAATTTCCCCGCGGGATATAGAGGCTGCAATTTGTCCGGAAACAAAAGCCATCGTCTGCACACATGCTTCAAATCTCACAGGCAATGTGGTGGACATTAAGTCAATAGGGCAAATCGCACGAAAGCATGACCTTTTATTTATAGTTGACGCATCGCAGACAGCCGGTGTGCTTCCGATAAATGTAAAAGACATGAATATTGATGTGCTCTGCTTCACAGGGCACAAGGGGCTGATGGGTCCACAGGGGACCGGAGGACTTTATGTGGGAGAAAGAGCAGATATAAAGCCGGTTAAAAGCGGTGGCACCGGCGTGCTCAGCTTTCTTGAGAGCCAGCCTATGGAGCTTCCGACAAGACTTGAGGCCGGTACCTTAAATGGCCCGGGAATTGCAGGGCTTTTGGCAGGAATAAAGGCGATTGAAGAAATTGGTGTGGATAACATATATGCTAAAGAGTATATGTTGATGAAGGCTTTTCTAAAGAAAATAAAGATAATCCCGGGAATCAGGATATATGGGGATTTCGACATGCTGCCCGATAATGGAGCACATTGTGCGATTGTTTCAGTAAATATAGCTGATATGGATTCTGCTGAGGTGTCGGATATACTTATGAATGAGTATGGCATTGCAACAAGAAGCGGCATACACTGCGCACCACTGATGCATAAATTCTTTGGAACACAAAAACAGGGTATGGTGAGATTTTCATTTTCATATTATAATACAAATGATGAGATAAATGAGGCCGCTGAAGCGCTTATGCAGATTGCGGCATTGAGATAAACAGTATTAAACAATTGAAAGGAGCAAACATGCCACAGGAAATAGTGTTTTGCAAAGGCGGTGGCTGTACTGCAAAACTTGGTCCGGATTTATTAAGTCATGTTTTAGCAAAGTTGCCAAAGGGCGAAAAAGACAGCAATCTGCTCGTCGGATATGATAGCAGCGATGATGCGGCAGTGTACAGAATTTCAGATGACACGGCGATAGTCCAGACGCTTGATTTTTTTCCACCGATGGTTGATGATCCATATACGTTTGGACAGATAGCGGCCGCAAATGCGCTCAGTGATATCTATGCGATGGGCGGCACAGTTAAGAGTGCGTTGAACATCGTTTGTTTCCCTGAGAAAATGGATTTGAATATACTCGGTAAAATAATGCAGGGAGGCGCTGACAAGGTGATAGAGGCAGGTGGTACACTTGCAGGTGGTCATTCCATAGCAGACAGCGATGTGAAATACGGACTTTCTGTCATGGGCACAGTTCATCCCAAACACATCTACAGCAACAGTACAGGGCAGCCGTCAGATGTGCTTATACTGACCAAGAAGCTCGGAGTTGGGCTTGTGTGCAACGCAAACCGTGTCGGGGAAGCTCCGTTAGGTGCAATTGAGGATGCGGTAAGCTCCATGACCACACTAAACCGCGCGGCATCAGAGATCAGTCACAGCTTCGAAATACATGCATGCACAGATGTCACGGGCTTTAGTTTTTTAGGACATCTGAGCGAGATGTTAAATGATGATATAACAGCACTTATCGACTCGATTTCCATCCCGGTCATTACCGGAGCACTGCGATGCGCAGATGAGTTTTTCCTCACGGCAGCGGCGCAGCGCAACAGAAACCATGTAGGTGACAAGGTGCGTTTTGCAAAAAATATACCTTTCTCAATGGAGGAGGTGCTCTTCGATCCGCAGACCTCAGGAGGACTGCTGTTTGCAGTAAAAGCCTTTGAGGCAGATACCTTTTTGCATGAGCTTAAAGCCGCAGGCTTCCGGCTGCAAAGGTGGGACGATTTGTTAAGCGCTGCGATGTGCCGATATATGTGAACTGATTTTAAGCTATCATAGCTTATGTAAATATGCTGACAGGCTGCATGCCCTGCATTTTGAGGGTTGACAAGTTAAATAACATAGGGAGGATTATAAATATGATTACAGTAAATGCAATCGGGGATACATGTCCAATCCCGGTAGTAAAGACAAAGAAGGCAATTGAGGCTCTCACACAGCCGGACACAGTGGAGACACTTGTGGACAATGAAATTGCAGTAGAAAATTTAAAAAAGATGGCTGCACAGAAGGGCTATAGCTGCGACAGCAATAAGCTCGACGACGGAAGCTACAGTGTAAAGCTGACAATTGAGACTCTTAACACAGGAGCGTTTTCGGATACAGACGAAGCTTCACAGTACACATGCAGGCCGGCTACAGATAACAGAGTCGTTGTAATCCGCTCTTCATATATGGGAGAGGGCAGCGAGGAGCTGGGCAGTGTACTCATAAAGGGCTTCATCTATGCACTTTCGCAGCAGGACAATCCGCCTGAAACCATGCTTTTCTACAATGGAGGAGCAAAGCTGACCTGTGATGGCTCAGAGTGCCTTGAGGATTTAAAGGAGCTTAAGAATCGTGGCGTGAAAATCTTTACTTGCGGAACATGTCTGAATTACTATGAGCTGTCAGATAAGCTTGCAGTCGGAGAGGTGACGAACATGTATGATATCGCCGAGAAAATGGCTGCAGCCTCTCTTATTGTGAGTCCTTAGTGTTATATTAAGTGTGATGTGATGGATAATAATTTGGTAAGAGAAAAGAAAAAGCGGCTAATCATTACCTTCGAGACTACCACAGCGCCGTTAAAGCTGGATATCAAGGGCAAGGCATGTGGTATTCCGGGGCGCACGATTCCTCTTCCGTCTGCTATATCGGCGGGCTGTGGTCTGGCATGGCGTGCAGAGCTTTCAGACAGGGAGAGCCTCATAGCCTTTATGAAGGAGCAGGACATTAGGTGGGAAGCCATGTATGAGCTTGAAATGTATTGATATAGGAGAAAAATATGTTTTATTACAATCAGTATGTGAGGGCGCAAAGCCTTGATGAAGCCTATGAGCTTTATCAGAAAAAACCGAATTTTGTGCTGGGCGGCATGCTCTGGCTCAAAATGAAAAATAAGACACTTGGCACGGCAATTGATTTGTGCGATCTCGGACTTGACCGGATTGATGAGGATGAAAACGAGTTTAGAATCGGTGCATATGCAACCCTCAGGCAGATAGAGACACATGAAACCCTGAATGCATATACACACGGTGCAATCGCAGAGTCGGTCAGACATATCGTCGGAGTGCAGTTTAGAAATGTGGCGACTGTCGGAGGAAGCATCTGGGGCAGATTTGGATTTTCAGATGTCATGACGATTTTCAGGGCGCTGGGAGCAAAGGTGCAGCTTCACAAGGCAGGAATTATGGATTTGGACGAGTTTGCGGCACTTCCAAGAACCACGCGCGATGTGCTCGTATCAGTAATAGTGCCGAAAAATGCAAAGGGCGTAGTATACTTAAGCCAGAGAAACCAGTCAACAGACTTTCCTGTGCTCACATGTGCAGTGGCAAATAGAAACGGCAGGTATGTGGCGGTCATCGGAGCATCACCATATATGGCAGAGCCTGTGTGGGATAAGGACGGCATACTCGATGGTATAGTAGATGCAAAGACGCACGGTAATGTAGCTTTGACGGAGAACTCCGAGAACAATGCAAAAATAGATAAATTTGCAGAATATGTTGCAGAGCATATTCGTTTTGGAAGCAATATCAGAGCAGGAGCCGAGTACAGAGAGATGATCTGCCGGGTGCTTACACGCCGCGCTGTCACACAGTCGCTTGACATCTGCGATGATATAAGGTAATCGCTACCGGATGCATGGAAGTTATGCAGGATACTTTGGAAGCTTTATTAGTGTGATGACATCAATGCACGAGCATTAAGTAGGAAGGAATTCATGTATATGGATGTTAAAATAAAATTAAATGGAAAGTTAATAATCGACTCGGTTGACCAGGATATGGTGCTTTTGGACTTCTGCCGCAAGCACAACTGCTTTTCAGTGAAGAGGGGCTGTGAGTCAGGCAACTGCGGTCTTTGTACAGTGCTTCTGGATGGAAAGCCTGTGCTGTCATGCAGCATGCCGATAGGCAGGGCAGACGGCAGAGCCGTGGATACCCTTGAGGGACTTGAGGAGGAAGCTAAGCAGTTTACAGGATTTTTTGCTGCACAGGGAGCGGATCAGTGCGGCTTCTGTAATCCAGGTTATATTGTAAATATTGTGGCACTTTTAAGAGAAAATCCTGACCCGACTGATGAGGAAGTTCTTGAGTATCTTTCAGGAAATCTGTGTCGTTGTACAGGATATCAGAGTCAGCTCCGCTCAATCAGAAATTTCTTAAACAGTAAGAAGGAGGGCGCACCTCTTAATCTCGAGGCAGGCGTCTACGGAGAGGATATCGGAAAGGAGTGGCAGGATGAGCACAAATCAAACTAATGTAAACAGCTTCAACCGCGCGAGAAGGGATTATCACGCAGTTGGAAAATGTATACCGAAGAAGGATTCGAGCCAGCTTTTACTCGGAAAGCCGGTATTTACTGATGATATCACACCGCGTGATGCGCTTGTCATAAAGCTTCTTAGAAGCCCCTATGCGAATGCAATTGTCGAGGATGTAAAGACAGATATTGCTCTTAAGGTACCGGGCATGGTCGCAGTATACACCTGGGAGGATGTTCCGAAAAAGCGTTTTTCTATCGCAGGCCAGACCTTTCCGGAGCCGTCACCGTACGACAGACTAATCCTTGACCGTCATGTTAGAAGTGTAGGTGACGCTGTCGCTATTGTGGTAGGTGAATCGGAAAAGGCTGTAGACAAGGCTCTTAACATGATAAAAGTAAAGTACACGATTCTTGAGCCGGTGCTTGACTTCAGAAAGTCGCTGGACAACAAGGTGCTTGTGCATCCTGAGGATGACTGGTCATCCAGCATAAATACAGGCGATGTAAAGCGCAATCTCATTCATCATGAGGAGGATGAGCATGGAAATGTAGAGAAAATTCTGTCGGAGTGCGATGAGATTATTGAGCACACCTATCGCATAAAGGCAGCGCAGCAGGCATATATGGAGACCTGCAGAGCATACTGTGAGATAGACAGATACGGCAGGCTTCACTGCATCAGCTCGACACAGATTGTTTTCCACCTGCGCCGAATACTGTCCAATGCACTCGATATTCCTAAGTCCATGGTGCGTGCTGAAAAGCCGCGTATCGGAGGAGGCTTTGGTGCCAAGCAGACAGCGGTCTGTGAGGTATATCCGGCATTTGTTACCTGGAAGACAAAGCGTCCGAGCAAGATAATCTACAGCAGAAAAGAGTGCCAGACTATCGCGTCACCGCGTCATGAGATGGAGGTCACCGTGCGTCTTGGAGCAATGAGGGATGGTCATATAAGGGCGATAGATCTTTATACGCTGTCAAATGGTGGAGCATACGGAGAGCATAGCACTACAACAGTAGGACTCTCAGGTCATAAATCGCTCCCTCTTTATACAGGAGGCTGCGAGGCAACCAGATTTTCGTGCGATGTTGTGTACACAAACGTGCAGGCGGCAGGAGCATATAGAGGCTATGGAGCTACACAGGGTATCTTTGCACTTGAATCAACTGTCAATGAGCTCGCTGAAAAGCTGCATATAGACCCGGTTGAGCTTCGTTTGAAAAATATCGTCCGTGAGGGCATGTTTATGCCGGCATATTTTGGCGAGACAGCCAATGCATGTGCACTCGACAGATGCATAATGCACTGTGCGGATAATTTCCATTGGGCAGACAAGTATCCTGTCCGCGATATGGGAAATGGCAAGGTTCGTGCGGCAGGCATGGCACTTGCAATGCAGGGCTCCTGCATATCAAATGTAGATGTCGGATCGTGTACCTTAAAGCTTTCAGACTGTGGCACCTACAATATGATGATAGGCGCGGCAGACATGGGAACAGGCTGTGATACCATACTTGCGCAGATGGCGGCTGAGGTACTCGACTGCGAGCCGGATGATATAACCGTGTTTGGAGCGGATACGGATGCTTCTCCTTATGATTCAGGTTCATATGCCTCATCAACCACCTACATTACAGGAATGGCCACACAGAATGCAGCACTTGAGCTTCGTGAAAACATAAAGAAAATCGGTGCACAGATGCTGGGCCATGCTGCATCAGAGGTGGATTTTGACGGCAAAGAGGTGTATATCATAAATCCGGACGGTGCAGACAATGGGGAGGTTTGCGTAAGTCTTTCCGATATAGCAACAAAATCACAGGTCAACAACACGATACCTGTAGATGTCACAGCGACATATTCATCACCTGTTTCACCTCCTCCATACATGGTAGGAATGGTCGAGATAGAGCTTGATAAGGAGACAGGAGCAGTTAAAATACTTGATTATCAGGCTGTTGTGGACTGCGGAATTCCGGTCAATCCAAACCTCGCGCGTGTACAGACCGAGGGCGGCATAGGTCAGGGAATAGGCATGGCGCTTTATGAGAATGTCACCTACAATGCCGGTGGAAAAATCGCAGAAAATGACCTCATGCAGTACAAGATACCGACACGACAGGATGTGGGCAATATCAATGTCGAATTTGAGACAAGCTATGAGCCGTCAGGCCCATTCGGAGTTAAGTCAATCGGTGAGATAGTTATCAATACACCGGCTCCTGCGCTGGCACATGCCATTTATCGCGCAACAGGCGTATGGCACAGGACAGTTCCGTTTACCCCTGAAAAAATACTTATGGGAATGGTAGACCCAAACTGGCACGAAAAGGACCTTAGAGTGAAATGATTCATATCATATACATGGCGGCTGGAAACAGCCGCCGTTTTGGAAGTAACAAACTGTTTTATGAGCTGGATGGAAAACCTATGTACAGGCATTTGCTTGATCACTTGACGGAAATTAAAAATAGATATAATAAATCAAAATCAGACAGCCAGACCATAGATATAACAGTTGTCACCCGTTACCGGGAAATATTGGACTACTGCGCATGTATCCCAGATTGCCATGCAGTCATAAGTCCGGACAGCGAAAAAGGCATATCCTACACTATAAAGGCAGGAATTATGGCGGTGCAGGAGCAGAAAAAGCTTAAGAAAAGCAGTGAAGTGACGCATCATACTGCCGAAAAAGAGGAATATTACATGTTTGCAGTAGCTGACCAACCATATTTAAAAAGTCAAAGCGTGATTAAATTAATAGACAGAGTGCTTAAAAATACAGGGGGTAAGCGATTGGCGTTTTCACTTCGTTGTGGAGATGCTGTAGGCAACCCGTGTGTATTTAATTCATCGCTTATACCACAGCTTTTATCACTGGAGGGTGATAAGGGTGGCAGAAGTGTGGCAAAGAAGCATGACTGTGTATATGTAGATATTGCAGATGAGAGAGAGCTGATGGATATAGATACATATTTAATCCGCTAATTTACTGCCTTTAAGCAGTAAATTGCTACTTTCTCAGTGTAGTGCGGGTCAATAAGACATACATCGAATTGCATGCAAGCATGCATGCATAGATGATGTCTTTTCCCCCTTGAATTATACATATTTCATACAGATTTCCATATACTACCTCCAAAGCATGAATGCAAATGCAAAAGTAACGGAGGACAATAAAGTGAAAATTACAGGATTGACCAGAAGAGTAGACTCACTCGGCAGAATAGTCATACCGAAGGAACTGCGCAGGATGCTCCATATCAAGGAGGGCAGCCCGCTGGAAATATATATGAATTGACAGATGACGAGACAGAGTATTTGCGGACGAATTTTTCGACCGCAAATATAAGCTCAAAAAGTCGTTATAATCCACATGTATTTACAGAGCAAGGACTATATATGCTGATGACTGTTTTAAAAGGACCATTGGCTGTTAAACAGAGTAAGGCATTAATAAGAACCTTCAAAAAAATGAAAGATTACATATTAGAAAATCGTGATTTAATCGGTCAGAGAGAATTACTTCAGTTAAGCATGGAGACTGCTAACAACAGAATTGAAATTAGTAAAATCAATTCTGATATGATATCTCTTGAAAAACAGATTTCTGATGTCGCAGAAGGTCTGAAGGATGTAGTGACGAAATCTGAACTTGCGGATATGATGAATAGTTTTATTTCAGATGATGATGAAAAATGGCTTATGTTTAATGCAAAATTTAGTAGTGCGGATGAGCGAGTCTTTCTGTGTGGCGCTTCTTCCAAGGATGCCGGGGCTAGAATAACAAGCATTGTTGAGGATTATGGAACAGCCAAATACAACTCTGTTGTTGCAGGATTATTGAAAAATTCGCCATTAGTATTACCGAAATAGGAGTGTGAGATTATTGAAGAAGAAAACAAGATGTTACATATATACTCGTGTATCTACGGCTATTCAGGTTGACGGATATAGTCTTGATGCACAGAAGGACAAGCTGAGAAAATATGCAGAATTTCAGGACATGGAGATAGTGGGGGAGTATTCGGATGAAGGACATTCCGGAAAGACGTGAAGATGGTAATTGGATTAGGAATATCAAATTTCGGTTTCCACTACCGATTCTTAGAGATGGCAAGGAAGTAGTTCGAGTCGATGGTATTTCTTTGGATAAAGAGCAGCCTGATGAGCATACTGTTACCTTGGAAAAGTTTCCGACACTTGAGACTGTGGTAGCACTACACCATCAAAGGCCGACTGTAGGATCCCAAAACAATCCAATATCCGGCGGGCAATAGGTGAACACGAAAAATGCAACCGTAAGCAACAGCAGGACAGCGGCTGCGGCTTTCGTCGACAGAAGAGAAGACTTGCGATACCGTTTGTTTTCGACAAACAATGACAGAAGAACCCCTGCAAAATACAAAGCGATATTTAAAGCATCGTAGTTTCGGCCAAGCACACCCCGCAGCGTATAAAATCCGACCACAATCCCGCCCATTCCGGCGAGGATACCGAGAACTCTTGCCGAGAGAAACTGTTCCGGAAGCATATTGCCGCGGAGCAGCACTTCGAGGATGGTCAGAAGCAGAAACGGGAAAAACAAAAGTTTTAAATGCTCCCAGGTGGACTCATTTACAGCTGAGAATAACCCGACGACAGCGTTATCTCCGGACCATTCATAGGTGAAATGGAGAAGAACACCCAGTACAGAAATAAAAATAAAACGGAACAGATTGGTTTTTAAAGACATAGATTCCTCACGGTTTTATAATTGTTAGAAACAGTATATGAAATTTGAACAGCTTTATGCAGCATCAGCCGTTTTTTGTGAAAATATGGAAAATTCTTACGTTTTTCTTAATCCATTTGAAACCGAAAGCATACCATGGTAAAACAGGGGTAGCAAAAAAGAAGCTTGGAACCGATACTACCGGAGCACGGATTGCAGATGGTAAAGTTTATTATGCGACCTATCCGGAAGGTGGAACACACATGAATAAGATGAATGTGTATCGCTGTGACCGGAACGGAAAGAATAATAAACTGTTATTCACACAGAATGTTGATGACGAAAATGGCTATATTATTCCGGAAGAATTTACTGCAAAGAAGATAACATTTGCAGTAAGTTCAGAGAAACTGTTCGGTTCCGAAGAAGATCCGGTAATAGAATATGTTTATGACTGCACCACAGAGCAGATCACAAAAGTGGAAAAATAGTTACGGTTCGCAGGGAGACCTGCGAACGTGACAGAAAATAAATGATCATATTACATAATGATACATAAAGATAAAGTGACAGACACTTCCACCCATCACGAACAGATGGAAAATTTCATGGCTGCCGAAGTATTTGTGAAGTGCGTTAAATACCGGAAGTTTCAGAGCATAGATTACACCACCGATGGTGTAGATGATGCCGCCCGCTAAAAGCCAGCCAAATGCGGCATGCGGGAGATCCGTCCACAGCCGGGCAAATACCGGCAGGCACGTCCAGCCCATGGCAATGTAAATGATGGAAGAAAACCATTTCGGACAGGTGATCCAGAGTCCTTTGACAATGATTCCTGCCACTGCAATTCCCCATACAAGAGCCAGAAGGGTATATCCAATTCTGCCGCCCAGGATGATCATGCAGACAGGGGTATAAGATCCGGCAATCAGAACGAAGATCATCATGTGATCAAGCTTCTGAAAATTCCGGAGTACTTTGGTAGATACATGACAGATACTGTGATAGATTGTGCTTGCCGCGTACAATAAAACCATACTTGTGGCAAAAATTGTCATGGCAAGCATATAGGTTGCATTTCCGTGAGCTTTTATTAAAAGTGGTGAGGCTGCGATCAAAGCCATCAGGCAGCCGATAAAATGTGTGATGGCGCTTCCGGGTTCCCGAATTGTTAATTGCATAGTAAAATCTCCTTTCTTACAATGTATAAATAAAAACTAACTAATGTAGTATTGAAAACTATATCTAACATAAATAAATACTATGATATATTGGTGCGCATGTCAATAATAATTATGCATAAAAAAACGGGAATAAAATGCCGTTTCATTGACACAAGTTCAATGTTTGTGTATTATGCAGTTAGTTAAAACTAACTGCGTGAATAGTATGAAAAGAAAGGATTTCTGATGTATGAATAAAAATAACAGGAAAGAAAAAAAAGACAATTTAAATATTTTGAAGTTTATCGGCCCCGGACTGCTGGTAACAGTCGGGTTTATTGATCCGGGAAACTGGGCATCCAATATTGCAGCCGGATCGGGATATGGATATACCCTGCTCTGGATGGTAACTCTTTCAACGATTATGCTGATTATTTTACAGCACAATGCAGCACATCTGGGGATTGTGACGGGATTGTGTCTGTCCGAGGCAGCAAGCCGTTACATAAACAGGAAATTGAAGAATGTGATTCTTGTAACGGCAGTAGCCGCTGCCATTGCGACTGCGATGGCAGAGATTTTAGGAGGTGCCATTGCACTGCAGATGCTGTTCCACATTCCGATTAAAGTGGGCAGCATGCTGATCCTTGTCGTGGTCTTGTTCTGTGAATTTACCAATGCATATAAAAGGATCGAAAAACTGATCATGCTTTTTGTCTCTCTGATTGGTTTTTGCTTTTTAATTGAAATCTGTATGGTGAAAATTGACTGGGGAGCTGCCGCCACAGGATGGGTAAAACCGGTATTTCCATCGCATGCGATGCCGGTTATCATGAGCGTGCTTGGCGCGGTTGTCATGCCGCACAATCTGTTTTTACATTCGGAGATCATTCAGAGCCGGAAGTGGAATCTGAAAGAAGAAGCGGTGATTCAGAGACAATTGAAATTTGAATTTAAGGATACGCTGTTTTCCATGATCATCGGATGGGCGATTAACAGCGCATGATTCTCATGGCGGCGGCGACGTTTTATCAGAGAGGGGAAAACCAGGTGGATGATCTGACGACTGCGGGAAATATGCTGACACCACTGCTTGGAAATGGAGCAACGGTGATTTTTGCCACTGCCCTTTTACTTGCCGGGCTTTCTTCAAGTATTACCGCAGGGATGGCGGGAGGAACGATTTTTTCCGGAATTTTTAATAAACCTTATGATATTGCGACGAAAGAAACCAGACAGGGTGTTTTGATTACGATGATTCCGGCAGCGCTTATCATTCTGCTGATCCGGTCTCCGTTTCAGGGATTGATTTATTCCCAGATGCTTCTTGCAGTACAGCTTCCGATCACTATTTTTACGCAGATTTATCTTACCTCGTCCAAAAAAGTGATGGGAAAGTATGCAAACAGTACCGGACTTAAAATGGTTCTCTGGGCAATTGCAATTGTAGTTACAGCATTAAATATCGGGCTTTTTGTGACGGGCTTTTAAAAAGACGATAGTTTTTTCAGAAATTCTCTGGGTGTCATGTGGAATTTCCGTTTAAAAATTTTATGAAAATAGGAAAGGTTGTGGAATCCTGTGGCGAGAGAAACCTCCAGAATGGAGGTGTTTCCCTGTTCAAACAGTTCTACAGCCTTTTCCAATCGCAGATTGTTGAGGTATTCCACTACGGTCATGTTCATGTGTTTTTTGAAAAAACGCATAAAGTAATATTCGCTGAAATAGCATTGGGCAGCGAGACCGGCAACCGTAAGCGGCTCGGCATAGTGCAGATGGATATAGTCCAGTACGGTTTTTAATTTTTCAGAGGCGTTTGCGGTGTCGACAGATCGTTTCCCGTCCGGGGTACGGTACTGCAGGAGCAGGAAAATAACCTGCAGCAGTAATGCCTTAATGGCCAGTTCGTATCCCTCAACCGGATTTGCAAAGAGAGAACTGATCTGTGCAAAAATTTTGCGCAGAGATACATAAGCCGGATGGGTCGGACGGATCAGACACGGAACCGACAGTTCTTCATTGGTCAGTGGCATCAGATAACGGGTGGAGCAGATATCGGTCGCATTTCCACCGAGAAAGTTCATGTGAAACACATAGGTTTCGGACTGGTAAAGCGCAGACTGTCCGCGGGAGACCGAGTGCAGCAACAGAGGCGGGATAAAAATCAGATCGTCTTTTTCCACAGCGTAGGAAGTAAGGTCGATCTGGTAGCTGGCATCTCCTTCGGTGATGAGTGTAAATTCAGCCTCTTCGTGCCAGTGAGTTGTCACGACCGGATAATCCGGCTTTAAAGAAGTGATATATTTCTGTATGGGGAAGGTCGCGTCACCGTGACGGGCATCTTCTTTCTGTTCAAGGGCAAGTGTCTGTAACCGTTTCATGGAAAATTCTCCTTTGTCTTATGAGAGCAGTATTGTGTTATAAAAAGTAAGAATTATGCAAGATAATTTTGAAATTCCAAACTATAATGACAGTATAATGTTACAGAAACAAATTGTCAAAGGACATGGAGATACAGGCGAAGGAGGACATGGACATGCAGAAAAAATGGTGGCATGACAAGGTGGCATATCAGATTTATCCAAAGAGTTTTTGCGATACAAACGGAGATGGGATCGGTGACCTGCGGGGCATTATTTCCAAACTGGACTATTTAAAGGAGCTGGGAGTTGACATTATCTGGCTTTCTCCAATCTATAAGTCCCCGTTTGTGGATCAGGGCTATGATATTTCGGACTATTATGCAATCGCTGAAGAATTCGGAACGATGGAGGAATTCGACGAACTGCTTGCGGAGACCAAAAAGAGAGATATGTATCTGATTATGGATCTGGTTGTCAATCACTGCTCCGACAAGCATGAATGGTTTCAGAAAGCACTGGCGGATCCGGACGGACCGTATGCCGATTATTTTTATTTCCGGAAGGGAAAGAATGGAAATCCACCGAGCAATTACCGTTCTTATTTCGGGGGAAACTGCTGGGAGCCGGTACCGGGATCGGACAAATATTATTTCCATATGTTCGCAAAGGAGCAGCCGGATTTAAACTGGGAAAATCCAAAACTGAGGGAAGAAATCTACCGGATGATCAACTGGTGGCTGGACAAAGGACTGGCAGGTTTTCGGATTGATGCGATCATCAATATTAAAAAAGATCTGGCATTTCCGGATATGGAGCCGGATGGTGACGATGGACTGGCAAGCTGTTGGCGTATGGTCGAAAATGTAGAAGGTGTCGATGCGCTGCTTGAAGATTTAAAGAATCATACATTTGCCAAAAAGGATGCATTTACGGTAGGGGAAGTATTTAACATTGGGGTGGAAGACCTGCCGGACTTTATTGGAGAAAATGGACATTTTTCTACAATTTTTGATTTCAGCGCCCATATGCTCAGTGACGGGGAACACGGATGGTACGATGCGCCACCAATTTCTTTTGATGCGTGGAAAAAAGCAATCACAGATTCCCAGATGCGGGTACAGAATGTCGGGTTCGAGGCAAATATCATTGAAAATCACGATGAGCCGCGCGGCGTTTCCCGTTTTCTGCCGGATTATGCGCAAAATGCGGACGGGGCAAAGATGCTTGGTACAGTAAGTGTTCTGCTGCGTGGAATTCCGTTTATTTATCAGGGGCAGGAGATTGGCATGCAGAATGCCAGATGGAACAGTGTGGATGAATTCGATGATATCAGTACCAAAGACCAGTACAGGGTGGCGCGTGAGGCCGGACTTTCGGATGCAGAAGCACTTGCCGTATGTTCGGTCATGAGCAGGGACAATGCACGGACGCCGATGCAGTGGAAGGATGCGCCGCAGGCGGGCTTTACCTCGGGAACTCCATGGCTGAAAGTCAATGATAATTATCCGGTGATCAATGTGGAAAAAGAGGAAGAGCAGCCGGATTCGGTTCTGCATTATTACAGAAAACTTATCGCATTGCGCAAATCTGGGGAATATCGGGAGTTGTTTACTTATGGAAAATTTGAGCCGGCATATGAGAATGCAGATCACGTAATGGCATATTACCGCATCCTGCAAGGGCGCCGGGTTCTGGTAGCGGCAAATTTTGGAACAGATACCATAGAACTGGATTGGGAAGTTCCGGCAAAAAAGGTACTTTTATCAAATAAAAAACGAATAAATGCTGAAAATAAGCTGATTTTAGAGAAATGTGAAGTGTTTGTGACGGAATGTAAATAGCGTTGCAATCTTATCGGATTTTGATATAATGAGAGCATACACGAATGTCTGTTTGGGGAGAGGAAAGGTATGCCGCAGTATATCGCAATTGATCTGAAATCATTTTATGCATCCGTAGAATGTGTGGAGCGTGGACTTGATCCGCTGACCACCAATCTGGTGGTGGCGGATGAAAGCCGCACGGAAAAAACCATCTGCCTGGCAGTTTCTCCATCCCTGAAAAAATATGGGATTCCGGGAAGGGCCAGGCTTTTTGAAGTGGTTCAGAAAGTAAAACAGGTAAACCGCAGCCGAAAAACCGGTGAGCCGGAATTGTCGTACATTGCGGCACCTCCGCGGATGGCACTTTATGTGGAATACAGTACGCGGATCTATGATATATATCTGAAATATGTGGCGCCGGAAGATATTCATGTATATTCGATTGATGAAGTGTTTATGGACGTGACACATTATCTGAAAACCTATGGAATGACAGCTTATCAGCTGGCGCAGACTATCATTCTGGATGTGCAGGATCACATTGGGATCACGGCCACTGCCGGGATCGGAACCAACCTGTATCTGTGCAAAATCGCAATGGATATTGTGGCAAAGCACATCGATGCGGATGAAAACGGTGTGCGCATTGCCCAGCTGGATGAAAAAAGTTACCGTAAACTGCTTTGGGACTACCGGCCGATCACGGATTTCTGGCGTGTCGGACCGGGATATGCGAAGAAACTGGCAGAAAACGGAATGTATACCATGGGAGATGTGGCGCGCTGCTCCATCGGAAAAGAAACAGATTATTATAGTGAAGATCTGCTTTACAAACTGTTTGGTGTGAATGCAGAACTTTTGATTGATCATGCCTGGGGGTACGAACCGTGCACGATTGCACAGATCAAAGCGTATCGTCCGCAGGCGAACAGTTCCGGATCGGGACAGGTATTGCAGTGTCCGTACCCGGCAGATAAAGCAAGGATTGTTGTGCAGGAAATGACAGACCAGCTGGTACTGGATCTGGTGGAGCATGGACTCGTGACGGATCAGATAGTGCTGACGGTTGGCTATGATATCGAAAATCTGACAGACCCGGTGCGGGCAAAAAGATATCACGGGGAAGTGACTACGGATCGTTACGGAAGAAAGATTCCAAAGCATGCGCATGGGACGGCAAATTTGCAAAATCATACATCTTCTGCCATTACGGTAGTAGAAAAAACACTGGAATTATATGACAGAATTATAAATCCGGATCTTTTGATCCGCAGGATCTATGTTACGGCATGCCATGTACGCACAGAGCAGGAGGCACAAAAAGAACAGACGTATGAGCAGATGAGCCTGTTTGATTTTGCGGAAGAAACCGAGGAACAGAAGGCACAAAAGCAGGCATTGCAGAAGGAAAAACAGATGCAGAAAGCCATGCTTTCCATTAAGCAGCGTTATGGGAAAAATGCCATTTTAAAAGGAACCAATTTCAAAGAAGGGGCAACCATGCGGCAACGCAACGGACAGATTGGAGGACATCGGGCATGAACCGGCTGGAAAATACGCATCGTTATGATGACATCATAGATCTGCCGCATCCGGTTTCGAAAAAGCATCCGCAGATGCCATCGGAAGACCGGGCCGCACAGTTTTCTCCGTTTGCAGCATTGACCGGTTATGAACGCGCCATCCGGGAAAAAGAAATGCAGCATGAGGAACGGATGATGCTCGGGGAGGGCATCAGCAGGGAAACTTATGATTCAGAATAAGGACAACATATTTTTTATGATTAAATTCATACGATATACTAAGCAGGAAATTTGTGTGGTATGAAATGGCAGACAAAAAACAATGGAAAAGATATGTGGGGTATGCACTGTTTCTTTTCCTGTCATACAGCATTGGAAACGCAGCGGCTGTTGTAAGTACAATGACACTGCAGCCGGAGAAAGTGGAGAAAGAAATGAAAACAGTTGCAATTACCTTTGATGACGGGCCGAATCCGGAATATACACCGAAATTGCTGGACGGATTAGAAAAACGTGGTGTAAAAGCCACTTTTTTTCTGCTGGGAGAAGAGGTAAAACAGTATCCGGATGTCGTCAGACGGATGCATGATGACGGACATCTGATCGGTGTTCATTCTTATAAACATGTTAATTTTAAGGAAGTGGGAACGGCATGTACTTTGCAGCAGATTGAAAAAACACAGAAGGCGATTTATGATGTGACGGGAGAATATGCAGGATATATCCGTCCACCTTACGGATGCTGGCAGAAGGAACTGGATGCGCAGGTAAATCTGATCGAAGTACTGTGGAATGTAGATCCGCGGGACTGGGCAACGACCGATGCGGATACTGTGGTTCAGAGAGTTTTAAAGGATACTAAGCCGGGGGATATTATTCTGCTTCACGATGCTTCGGCGTCATCTGTACAGGCGGCATTTACGGTCATAGATACCTTGCAGAAACAGGGATATTCGTTTGTCACGGTCGAGGAGCTTTTGTTAGAGTAGCATACTTGAATGTTCCGGTGATCTCGTGGTAAAATAACCAGTAGACCCAATCATTACAAGCTGAAAAAGAAGGAATAAAAAATGAGTAACGATAAATTTGACACGGCACGGCAGGTGCTTCGTCAGCAGAAATTAACAGGAGAACGCGCACTGTTTCAGTCTGAAAATCTGGCGGTATATGACAGTGTGTTTGAGGATGGGGAATCCCCGTTGAAGGAGAGCAGCAGTCTTTATCTGGATAATTGTCTGTTCCGGTGGAAATATCCGCTCTGGTATTGCAAACATGTCGATGTAAAGGAATGTACCTGGTTTGACATGGCGCGGGCCGGGGTATGGTATACCGATGATATTTCGGTAAGAGATTCCATTGTAGAAGCACCAAAAAATTTCCGCCGTTGCAGGGGAGTAACCCTGACCAATGTAAATTTCCCGAATGCAGAGGAAACCCTCTGGAACTGTACCGATGTAAACCTGTCCTATGTGCAGGCACACGGGGATTATTTTGCCATGAATTGTAAAAATATGCAGCTGGATCATTTTGAACTGGTTGGAAATTATTCATTTGATGGTGTGGAAAACATGGAGATCCATCATGCACGCATGCTTTCCAAAGATGCATTCTGGAACAGCAATCATGTTACTGTGTATGACAGTTTTATTTCGGGAGAATATCTGGGATGGAATGCCAGAAATCTTACACTTGTCAACTGTACGATTGAGAGCCTGCAGGGCATGTGTTATATAGAAAATCTGAAAATGATGAACTGTAAATTGATTAATACGACACTGGCATTTGAGTATTCTACGGTGGATGCACAGATTGTAAATACCGTGGACAGTGTGCTCAATCCTTCCGGCGGAATTATCCGGGCGGATAAGATTGGAAAACTGATTTTGGAAAAAGACAAGGTAGATCCAGGGAAAACCACAATTATATGTACAGAAGATGAAGGGGAGGGACAACGATCATGAAAGCAAGTCACAGAAAAGACGTTATTATTGCCAGAATTATTTTTGCCATAATCTGCGCAGCACTGCTCGCAGGAATTATATCACTTATCGTATGGCTTCATGGGCGGAATGCAGGGAAAAACCAGACACCGGAAACGGAAATCACAAATAATGCACCGCCGGCAGACAACAGCAATCTGCCACCGGTAACGGAACAGCCGCTGGACGAAGACGGACAGAGTGTATGGACAAGCACGGATGGCGTAAATTTCCGTGCAGAGCCGAATACAGACAGTGAAATTCTTACCGTTCTCGTGACGGGAACGAAGCTGACACTGCTGGGAGAAGAAAACGGATGGGTGCAGGCAGAATATAACGGACAAAAAGGATATGTCAGTTCAGACTATGTTACCGATCAGGAACCGGATACAACAACGCAGGAAACAGAGTAACGGAAAGGGGAAACAATGAGTACAGCAGGAAAAATTATGTCCTTCCGACAGGATGGAAATGAGATTTGTGTGCAGTATGAACAGCAAAAACTGGTGGTGAAAGCCATAAGGGATGATATTGTCAATATTTTTGTGCCTTACAGAACAAAGGAACATTATTCTAAGGCCATTGATGGAGACAAGGCGGTTGCGACAGAACTGACGGCAGAGCAAAAAGGAGAAGATCTGGTAATTGCAACCGATAAGATTCGGATGCAGTTTGGAGAAAATCTGGAAATGGTGATTACGAGACCGGACGGGACTCCGCTTGTCCGGACACACCGGCAGGGCAGAAGTGTTTGCGGAGAAGTCAGTGAGCAGATGAAACAGATTCTGGAGTCGGAAGGGCATGATACGTCGAATCTGGGCGCACATGATTATCCGGTACAGATGATGTTTGATCTGGACGAGGGGGATGATTTTTACGGTTTGGGTGATAAGACCGGATTCCTGAATAAAAAAAATTATGAGTATGAGAACTGGAATTCCGATATTCCACAGGCACACAATGAGGACTATCATGCGCTGTACAAGTCGATTCCGGTGCTCTTCTGCAAGAAAAAGAATGACGTATATGGCATGTTTTTTGATAATACGTTCCACAGCTATCTCAATCTGGGCAAAGAAAATCCGGAATATTATTTTTACGGCGCGGATGATGGCAATCTGGATCTGTACTTCCTGGGTGGAGAAAAACTGACGGATCTGATTGAAGAATATACATATCTGACCGGGCGGACACCGCTGCCGCAGCGATGGACGCTTGGATACCAGCAGAGCCGCTGGGGCTATCAGTGCGCAGAAGATATCCGTGATGTGGCAGAACATTTCCGTGATCTGGATATTCCGTGTGATGCCATTCATTTTGACATTGATTATATGGATGGGTATCGTGTGTTTACATGGAATGATGCAAAGTACGGAAAACCTGGGGATCTGATTGCGGAAATAAAAAAACAGGGCTTTAAAACGGTAACGATCATTGATCCGGGAACCAAAGTCGATCCGGACTATTTTATGTGTAAAGAAGGCGAAGAGAACGGATATTTTGCGACCGATACACAGGGAACTACCTATGTCAATGAGGTTTGGCCGGGAGATGCAAATTATCCGGATTTTGGACGCCGCAAAGTACGCGACTGGTGGGGAAAACACCATAAGTTTCTGGTCGACATCGGTGTGGACGGTGTATGGAATGATATGAATGAGCCGGCAAGTTTCCGTGGCGGGCTGCCGCAGGATGTTGTATTTCATGATGAGGAGCGTACGACAAATCATGCGGAAATGCACAATGTATATGGACATTATATGAGCCGTGCGACCTTTGAGGGACTGCAGAAACTTTCCGATAAGCGTCCGTTTGTTATCACACGTGCAGCGTATGCAGGAACACAGAAATATGCGACCGTGTGGACCGGAGATAATCAGAGTCTGTGGTCGCATCTGCAGATGATGGTGCCGCAGCTGTGTAATCTCGGTATGAGTGGATTTGCGTTTGCCGGAACCGACATTGGCGGATTCGGTGCGGATACGACCCCGGAACTTCTGACCCGGTGGATCGAGGCTGCCGTATTTTCTCCGCTGTTTCGAAATCATTCCTGTCAGGGAACACGCAGACAGGAGCCGTGGCAGTTTGATGATCAGGTGGTGGGAATCTATCGAAAATATGTAAAGATGCGTTATCGTTTCCTTCCGTATCTGTATGATCTGTTTTATCAGGGAGAACAGACCGGACTTCCGGTTATGCGTCCTCTGGTTCTGCATTATCCAAAGGACCCGGAAACCTATAACCTCAATGGGGAGTTTCTGGTAGGGGAAAATCTTCTCGTTGCCCCGGTATTGGAGCAGGGAGCCACGAAGAAAATGGTGTATCTGCCGGAAGGGGAGTGGTATGATTACTGGACCGGAGAGAAAATTACCGGAGGAAAGTATTTCCTGCGGGATGCACCGATTGATTTGTGCCCGATGTACCTGAAAGAAGGAACGATGATCCCGATGTATGAAAAAATGGCGTATGTTGGAGAAAAGCGTACCGTACGCTGTATCTGCTGACAACTCCGGGAGAGTTCTTACGATCATTTTCAGGATAATGGAGAGGACTATGCCTACCGTAAGGGTGTGTATAATTTATATCATTTCCATAAGAATGCACAGGGAGTACTGGAAACGGAAATGCGGCACAAAAATTATCCGGAATACGAGCAGATATGCTTAAAAATAGTAGGAAAATAAGAACAAAAAACCGTTGCATGGCATAGTCTATAATGATGACAGGATGGAGCATGCAAGTGGATTATTCAAACGATTTTTACCCAAAGATTCCGTTTTATATGACATATCCGATGCAGAGTATGTATCTGACAGAGATGGAATATGAAAAAGATATGGAACGAATGAAACAGTACTATCCGGCAGAGACAAAAGAGATCATGGAGCTGGTGGAACAGAGGCTTGACCAGCTGGAATATGAGGGAAGCCGCATCTACGATGAGGAACCGGACCGCCTGATGATACAGATGGAAATTGATGGAATTTACCGGAAGCTGTCCGAAGTGCAGAAAAAGAAAGAGAACCGGATCGAAGGAAACATGCAGGCGGCATCATATTTCGAAATGGTTCCGGCTTCTATCGCCGGAGAAACTATGACAACACAGGAACGGGAATGTGGGAATCCGTGGCTTTGCAGTATGATCGGCGTGCTGTTTGGTGCGGAAATGTGCAAACGGCGCTGCCGGCATCGCAGATGCAGGAGATGGATGTAACGGCAGAAATTACAGCCATAGTAAGAAGGAAAAGATAAATGAACAGGAAAGTAATTAAACCAGTGGTGCTGTCAGGGCTTTTTCTGGCAGCACTGATTGTTTTCAGTATCATAACCAATCAGGATAATAAAGATATGACAACGGCGATGAAGGAGGCAACCCTTCCCATCGTCCAGTTTTATGAAGGAAATAACAGCGTGGCACAGCTGCACGGATACGTATCGGAAATGAATATTACAAAGATGCGGGATGGAATTGTGCCGGTAGACCATACACGACTGCTTCCGCTGAAAATTAATACATATGGACAAAAAATCAGAGGCATTGCTTATGAAATCCGGAGTCTTGATGATTCCCGGCTGGTTGCAAAGGGAAATGCACAGGAGATCAAAGAAAAAAATAATGAAATCTCTGCAAACCTGAAAATCCAGAATATTCTCGGAAAAGGGGAAGAATATGAACTGATTGTTATTCTTGCTTCAGGAAAAAATAAGATCCGGTATTACACCCGGCTGATGCAGACACAAAACGATGATACTCAGGCATGTATGGATTTTGCACTGCAGTTTCATGAATATACATTCCGGGATGATGCAAATAAATTTATTCCGAAATATATGGATGCGGCAACAGGCGATACCAGTACACTCAATTATGTGGATTTAAGCTGTACCTTAAACCAGATTACCTGGGCAGATTTAAAACCGGAGCAGATGGGAGAACTCGAGGCATCTTTCAAGGAAATCAATGATTCCTATGATGTGATCACACTCCGGTATGTGGTGACCACCAAAGGAACCGGTGGGGAAACCGAGTATTATAATGTGGAAGAATATTATCGTCTGCGTATGACGGAATCCCGTATGTATGTCTTAAATTTTGAGCGTACTTTAAATCAGATTTTCCGTGGGGAAAACCGGTTTATTACAGATAATAATCAGATCCAACTTGGCATACGTGACAAAAACATTGAATATGCTGTAAGTGAGACCGGAGATGTGATCGCGTTTGTACAGCAGGGAGAACTCTGGTGCTTTGACCGTGTAAATAATAAGATTGTACAGGTATTCAGTTTCCTTGGGGCAGAGGGGATCAATGCGAGGGATAACTGGGATCAGCATGATATCAAAATTGCCCGTGTGGATGAAGCGGGAAGTATTGATTTTGTTGTATATGGATATATGAACCGTGGGGATCATGAAGGCGAAGTGGGCACGGCAGTATATCATTATGATGGTCTGGTACACACTATAGAGGAAGAAATTTTTATCCCGTCGGATGTTTCCTATGAAATACTCAAAGCACAGATGGGGCAGTTAATGTATGTGAACGAAAAGGGGACATTTTACCTGATCATGGATCAGAAACTTTACAGTATAGATACGGACAAGCGGACTCCGGAAGTGCTTGTGAAAGATCTGAAAGAAAGCTGTTATAAAGTGTCGGAATCGAATCAGTATTTTGCGTGGGTAGACAGCGACAAAGAATACAAAAGCGATGTGATTCACCTGATGAATTTGAAAAATGCTTCTGTCTATGATATCAAGGCAAAAAAGGGAGCGTATATTCTTCCGCTTGGGTTTATCGATGAAGATTTTATTTACGGAGCAGCAAAGAAAGATAAGGTGATGGTTGCAGCAGCGGGAAATACGGTTTTCCCGATGAAAAATTTAACCATCATGGATACTTCCGAAAATTCACACAGTATCTTAAAGACGTATGAACCGTCCAGGGGAAGTATCGGTTCCATTTCGGTGGAGGATTATACAATTACCATTCATCTGATCAAAAAGTCCGGCGGACATTATGTGGCTGCAGGAACCGATGCGATCATGAACGTGAGGGAGACACGGAAGAAAAAGTTACCGTGGGATCAACCGTGACAGATCGCAAGGAAACACAGTACCAGCTTATGATGAAAAATGGGGCAGATGCATCCAAAATTAAAATGCTGGCTTCCAAATCTGTTTTACTCGAAAATCCGCGTGATGTTTCCGTGAAAAATAAGGAGTCGCAGGAATACTTTTATGTGTACAAAAAAGGTGATGTGCTGTTTGCAACCGATGAGATCGCGGATGCCATCGTCTGCGCCAATAATCATATGGGGGTTGTGGTGGATTCCAAGCAGCAGTATGTATGGATGCGTGCGCGTAAATCGGCACAGACGGCATTTAGCAGCCTGAAAGTAAACGATGCGGATAAGAGTTCATCATCCGTGGTTCAGGCGGTCAGTGCCATGCTTAATTACAGAGGAAACGGGCTCAGTGTAAAAGAACTGATTGACAATGGAGGGACCCCGAAAAGCGCGATTGAAAATACATTAAAAGATTCAGTTGTTCTTGATATATCCGGCTGCACAGTAGAGGAGATTCTGTTTTATGTCAGCAAGGGCAGCCCGGTATTTGCAATGACCGGAACAGACAGTGCCGTATTAGTGACGGGATATACCTCTGGAAGCATTTATTATTATGATCCGCAGACCCATTCCACGAGGTCAAAAAGTTATAAAGATGCGGATGACTGGTTCCGGAAAGCAGGATACATTTTCTTTACTTATTTGGACCGTTAATTTTCATTGTAAAAATGAACAATTAAGGACAAGGTTTTATGGATGATTCGTGAAGATTTAACAGAAATAAAGTTCGTATATTGCAATTCCTGGATAAGTGAGATATATTTGAGAATGTGTTATACAGTTTTGGAAAGGGAGAGCGTATGAGTAAGAAAAATGTGATCGTTTCTAATGTGTCAGAAGGACACGACAATCCAATCGCAGAACTTGTTCAGGTAGCATGTCAGTTCGACAGTGATATTATGTTGGAGAGCGATAACCGTAGAATTAATGCAAAGAGCATTATGGGAATTATGGCGTTTAATCCATCCGATGGAATGTCGGTTGATATTGTGACGGAGGGTGCCGATGAAGAAGCAGCGCTTGATGCAATTGAAAAATTTTTAGTATGTGAATAATTCTGGTTAGGAGGAATCGTTATGCAGGAGAAGAAGTTAAACAAAGCAGTTTCTGACGTGAAGCTGATGAAGACACCAGAGGGAAAGACAGAAGTTAAAAATGCGGTTAAAGATGCTACAAAAAAGGTAGAATCAAAAGTCGGGGATGTTGCTGAGGCAGCAGCAAAGAAAGCAGAAGTTGTAGAAGAGAAGGCAAAAGAAGTTGCAAAGGCAACAACAAAGGCTGTTGTTGAGAAGGCAGAACCTGTTGTGAAGAAAGCTGCAACGAAAGCAAAGGCTGCTACAAAGGCAAAGAAAGAAAAACAGCCGGCAAAGACCGAAATCATTGTTCAGTATCAGCAGAATGCTGCAAATCTTGGAGAACTTGAGGATAAGGTAAAGAAACAGTTTGTAGCTGAGGGACATCGTGCCGGATGCATTAAGACATTAAATATTTATGTAAAGCCGGAAGAGTACAAGGCATATTATGTAATCAATGACAAGTTCTTCGGAAGTGTAGATCTCTTCTAAGCGAGTTTTATTACCCATACATGATATAAAGGACGACTGCAGATGCAGCCGTCCTTTTTACGTGGTGTGAGACAGGATATTCATAAAAAAGAGTATAAAAAAAGAAACCGGATAAACAGTTTCTTTAAAAGAGCGGGTGATGGGAATCGAACCCACGTATCCAGCTTGGAAGGCTGGTGTTCTACCATTGAACTACACCCGCATATAGTGCCTAGTTCCGGAATCGAACCAGAGACACGAGGATTTTCAGTCCTCTGCTCTACCAACTGAGCTAACTAGGCATTGCAGTGGATTTCTTAATTGAAAATCTCACGCGGAACATTTAGTATTATATCCGAGTGAGATCTTCTTGTCAAGAAAAAAATCATTATTTTTGATTTTTTGAATATCCTGTGTGTAGCAGCGCAGAATTTCTCCAACGCTCCATGCCTGGGCATAGCAACCACGGCAGGTATGCGGGGCATCACCGTCAAAAATTTCGGAAATAGAACCAATGCAGCCCTCTTCCAAAAGGTGGGTCTGTACCGGTGCAAGATATGCCATTGCCTGTTTTTTTGCTTCCGGAGAGTGGTGGTGGACTTTCATGTAAGCGGTCAGAAAGCCACCCATCAGAAATCCCCATGCGGTTCCCTGATGGTAAGCGGCATCTCTTTTCGGAAGAGAGCCACAGTAGATCCCGTGATAGTCTTTGTGTTCCGGAGAGAGGGAGCGTATGCCGGGGCCGGCAAGCAGCTTTTCCTCTACGGTATTTACCACCTGCAGAGCCTGTTTGGCCGTGAGCATGGTATGTGGAAGGCTGACGGCATAGATCTGGTTGGGGCGGATGCTTGCATCTTTGCCGTTTTCTTCAATAACGTCATAGAGACATCCGTCTTTTTCGTTCCAGAATTTTTTTCGGAAAGAAGCAGATACACGAGTGGCAAGCTGGCGGTAAACGGAGGAATCTTCTTTGAAATGTTCTGCCAGTTCCGCAGTCACGCACAGCGCATTGTACCACAGTGCATTGATTTCTACCGGTTTTCCGTGACGCGGGGTAGCTACCCAGTCACCGACACGGACGTCCATCCAGGTTACCTGGTCCAATCCGCTTCCGGCATGGATGAGGGCGTCATCATCCATATAGATGGAAAAATCCGTGCCGTGTGCATAGGCATGAATAATTTCACACAGAACGGGGTAAATACGCCGCTGTATATAGTCATAATCCGATGGTTGTCCGGTAACCTTCAAATATGCGTCCACGGCATAAAAATACCACAGAGAGGCATCTGCAGTGTTATAGAGAGGGTCCTGCCCGTCATCCGGAAACATATTCGGGACCATGCCGTGATGGACATACTGCGCAAAGGTCGAAAGAATTTCCCGGGCATCCGAAAACCGCCGGGTGGCCAGTGTCAGCCCGGAAAAAGCGATCATGGTATCTCTGCCCCAGTCGGTAAACCACGGAAGACCTGCAAGGATTGTCATAAGTCCGGTGGAATCGCGCCGGGCAAGAAACTGGTCTGCTGCCACGACAAGTGTATTGGCAAAAGCATCATCGCCATATCCCGCCTGTTGTTTTAAGGAATCATAATATTCCTGTACGTGTGCGATTTCGATTGCTGCGGTATCTGCCTGCGGGCGGGAAAGCACAGGGGTGTCCTGTACCGGGTGGACGGTGCAAAGCAGGGAAATCTCTGTACTGCTGTGTGCCGGAAGTGTAAAACGCAGATCATATGGGCAAAAATGTGTATCCAGTCCCGCCGTTTCGTTGTCTACTTCCGTCTGGTACTGCATATCCACGTCGTATTGGTTTTCACGTGGAAAAAGTCTGCCGGCACTGCAGGAAAGCTCGATGCAGAGTCCGGGTGCAGCAGCCGGGATCAGAGTGAAACCGCCCACTGTGTTTGGCTCACAGGTAAACTGCAGGTCAGAAACGGCAGACGATGCACTGTGCTCCCGGAAATTCATAAGCGGGGTGATGGAAAGTCCGGCTTCCTCTCCCTGGTTTGTAATCGTATAGGAGATCGCAACTGTGTTTGATTCCCGCAGCAGGGTCAGATGTTTGTCCATACGGATATTGCCGGCGGCATAGGAAAAGCAGACAGTTCCGTCACAGGAGAAATCCGTTAAAAAACGTTGTCCTTGCGTGCGGATGGGAGAATGTCCTTTCCCGGCATGCTGGGAAGTTTCCAGATTGTAAACATGGGTTCCTGTGTCAGTTTTTCATTGGTTTTGGAAAATACCAGATAGCGCTCGACCGGGGGATGCAGACTGGCAATCAGATATCCCTGATGTGTCCGGTTGCAGGCACCGATGATGGAGCCTCCCGCGTATCCGCCGATTCCATTGGTCATGGTCCATTCACGGCGGATGTTTTTTTCAAAATCTGCAAGTTTTTCTGTTGGAATATGTATCATATGCACCTCCGAAAATAAACGAAAAATAATATCTCTTATTGTAAGGGCTGGGGAACAAAAAATCTACTGTATTTATGAAAAAAATATTCTTTAGTGGAAAAAAAGTGTGGGATGGAGTATAATTAACATTACTACAAATGAAGGAGAGATAGAAGATTGGAAGTATATGTATTAGTACCGGTCCGGAAGACCGTGGTTGCAAAAGTAGTGGGGACATTGATGCTTGTACTTGCAGTAGTGAGTCTGCTTGCATCATGTCTGACCAGTGGCATTACATTACCGGTTGCACTGGTATGCGGAATTGTCTGGTTTGTTCTGATGGGAAACTCCAAGGAGTTTGAGTATTCTTATTTTGACGGGGAAGTCCGCTTCGCAAAAGTTTTAAACAAGAACCGCAGAAAGTCACTGGGAAGTTATCCGATGGATGATGTAATTCAGATTGCACCGGCCGGAGATCGCAGTGTATCACAATACGAGAGAGAGGGTGTCAAGGTGATTGATTATACCTCTCATGACAAAGATACTGCATATTATGATATGGTTCTGAAAAAGGAAGGCGAGACACTGCTGATCAAATTTGAACCGGATGATAAATATCTGGAAGCAGTGGAGTTTAAATACAGACAAAAAGTAATTCGCAGAAGTACACAGGCGTAAGAAAAAGGGGTGCCGAAATCCGGCATCCCTTTCCTGTGAGTGGATAGTTCTTATTTCGTTTTGTCAGAAGGGGTATCGAGATAATGCATGCGTGAATCCGGTGAAATGGCAGGGGCAACGGATCTGCCCTGTGTGTTCATCAGTTTCAGACAATTCGGACACAGGGTACCGAAAGAAACCGGAGCACCACAGCGCTGGCAGTGCATGCCGGAGATAGTGGAAGCTGTGTCGACCTCATGATATTCGATCCGTCCTTCCCGAATCCACTCTTTGATCTGCCGGAGAGGAATATGGAAATGTTCTGCAACTTCATATTCATTTACAGTGTTGGCGCGGATATAATCCCGCACATTCCGGAAAAGCTGTGCTTCCTGACAAGTGGGACATAGCGTTCCTTCATAATGTTTTGGAAGCGTGCGTCCGCAAAATTCACAGTATTTATATTTATCGGAAGTATTTTTTTCAGTCAGCATAGTTGTCACTCTCCATTGCTATTTACTAGTTACTATTATAACAACTGAACCATGTTTTTTCAATTAAGAAAGGATAACAGATCTGTGGAATATCAATTACAAAGAGAAAACCCAATTGCGGTATTTGACTCCGGAGTGGGAGGAATCAGTGTCCTGCGGGAACTGATCCGGATTATGCCGGAGGAAGATTTTATTTATTTCGGGGATTCTAAAAATGCGCCATACGGAACAAAGAAAAAGAAAAGTACGGGAACTGACGATCAGATGTGCACGAAAGCTGTTTGACCAGGGGGCAAAAGGTCTTGTGGTTGCCTGCAATACAGCCACCAGTGCTGCTGTCCGGAAACTGCGCGAGATGTATCCGTATATTCCGATTGTCGGGATTGAACCGGCACTGAAACCGGCGGCACTTTGCATGGAACATCCCAAAGTCCTTGTGATGGCAACCCCGATGACAATTCATGAAGAAAAGTTTCATGTGCTGATGGAGCGCTACAAAGAGAAAGCACAAATTCTTCCGTTGCCGTGTCCGGGTCTGATGGATTTTATTGAGCGGGGAGATCTCGACGGAGAGGATCTTCATAAATATCTGGAAGATCTGCTTTATTCTTACCGGGAAAACCAGGTGGATGCAGCGGTACTCGGCTGCACACATTATCCGTTTGCCAGAAAACAGATTCAGCAGGTGTTGGGGGAGAATGTGAAAATTTTTGACGGAGGCGAGGGAACCGCACGTGAGATGAAAAGAAGACTGCAGGAGAAAGATCTGCTTTGCGGCCGGCAGAAACGTGGACAGGTGGTATTTGAAAACAGTCTGACCGATGACAGCAAGATCGAATTATGTAAGAAATTGTTAAATATATAAAATGTCTCTAAAATTTTTGGAATATGATTTTAGAATTTGTTTTTGAAGTGGACATAATATGGACACATTTTTTGCATATACTAGACAATGTAAACGGAAATCATTCCTTTACATTATTCCCTTTTTATTTAATAAACATTTTCATAACTAAACTCCTCGAAGAGAAGCCGATCCGGGAACGGAGAGGCTTCTCTTCATTTTGTGACAAAATGCTGCCTGTGAAATAAAATACACCGTGTGGATGCAGACTTTCTTTATATGGAGAAAATATACAAAAATAAGTGAAATGGAGATTGGAACTTTGTTAATTATTTGACGAATTAGCGGTTACTTTTTTGGGGGCTGAGGTGTAAAATATACAGAGATTATAAGGAGGTACAAGAAAATGGGTAACATACCGCTTTGGCTGTGCATACCGTTTGCCGGCCTTTTATTATGTATCGCAATTTTCCCACTGGTAAAAGGAGAATGGTGGGACAAAAATAAAGGCTGGGCGGTACTCATCTGGTCACTTTTATTTATTATTCCGTTTGCAGTAAAATACGGCGCAGGCGAGACTGCAGAAACAGTTCTGGAATGTATAGTGAATGATTATCTTTCCTTTATTGTATTGCTGTTTGGTCTTGTTTTGTGTTTCCGGAAATATTATCTGGAAGGAGATTTTGTCGGATCACCGCGTATGAATACCGGACTTCTGGCGATCGGAACACTGCTTTCAAGCTGTATCGGTACAACCGGTGCCAGCATGCTTTTGGTGCGGCCGATGATTCAGATGAATTCCTGGAGAAGAAATAAGAGTCATATTATGGTTTTCTTCATTTTCCTGATTTCCAATATGGGTGGATGTCTGACACCAATCGGTGATCCGCCACTTCTGATGGGATTTATGAGAGGTGTACCGTTTACCTGGAGTTTACGTCTGTTCCCGGTACTGGTATTTAATATGGTAATTCTCCTGACCGTATTTTATTTTATCGACCGTCGTGCATACCGCAGAGACATTGCACTTGGCATGCGTCCGGATATTTCCAGACCAACGACTACTTTTAAAGTCAATGGTCTGCACAACATTATTTTTATGGTTATGATTGTGGCAGGTGTTGTATTAAGCGGCGTTCTTCCGGGAATGAAAGCATTCCAGAATGCAGACGGAAGCGTTATCAGTATTCCGATTTTCCGGAGCGTAAGACTGGCAGTGCCGACACTGATCGAGATTATTATTATTCTGGTTGCAGCGTTTCTGTCATTTAAGACAACGAAATCCGATGTGCGCACAAAGAACCACTTTACCTGGGGCGCCATTGAGGAAGTTGCAGTACTGTTTATCGGAATTTTTATTACCATGCAGCCGGCACTCATGATCTTAAAGAGCAAAGGTGCGGAACTGGGACTGACAAAACCTTTAGAGATGTTCTGGGCGACCGGTGCACTTTCCAGTTTCCTGGACAATACACCAACCTATCTGGTATTCCTTACAACGGCAGGAACACTGGGCGCAACCAGTGGTATTGCCACAACCGTGGGAACCGTTGCGGTCAAGATGCTTATGGCAATCTCCTGTGGTGCGGTATTTATGGGAGCCAACACATACATCGGAAATGCACCGAACTTTATGGTGAAATCCATCTCGGATGAAAACGGTATCAAGATGCCGTCATTCTTTGGTTATATGTTATGTTCCCTGAAGTTTTTGATTCCGGTATTTATCATTGATACACTGGTATTCTTTTTATAGGAGGTAGAAGGCTATGGACAACAAAGAACAATGCAGAAAGCTGGCGAACCGAATCTATGAACTGGATGAAAAAGTGTATAAGACTTCCGGTTCCGGTTTGGGAAAAACATTTACTGGGGAAAAGGCACGCGTGCTGGATAACCTGACGGTGCTTATCGTTTCAAATCCGCAGGGACATCTGCTTCGAAGTGAACTGGCTCTGATCGGAAACATGGCGAGAAGTATCCGGGATAAAGATGCACGTCATGACCTTTTGATTGAATATAATGATATTCTGGAAGAAATAGCAAATCTGCCGATGAGTTTTGGATCGGTTGATATTGTGGACAAAGATCTGGCAGATATGAATTCTTCCATTCTGAACAAGAATTTTTCGGAGAAGGATCATCTGGTCATCTGTATCAGCCGTTCACACGGAAGTGCAGGTACCGATATCGGATTTGCTCTGGCTGAAGCACTGCACATCAATTACTATGATGAGTCTGTGCTGAATCAGATTCTTGATCGCAGGGATGCGAAGGAATTTGGATCAGATGCAACGAAAGTCAGCGATTTTAAACGTTATCACGGTCTGTCAAAGAAAGATGCGTCATTTTTCCGGCAGAGCGCTTTGATCTGCGAACTGGCAAAAGAGGAAGATATGATTATTATGGGACGTGCTGCGGATGTCGTATTGACCGGACAGCATATTCCGCATATCAGTATCTATATTACCGCACCGTTTGCGATTCGTGTGCGCCGTATGATGGAACTGAAGAATCTGGATCTGAAGCAGGCAATCAATCTGGTGCGCAAGATGGATCACAAGCATCAGGATTATTATCATTCTTTTACGGGAAAACGCTGGGGAGATGCGATCAATTACGATCTGTGTATCAACAGTGCATGCTATGGAATTGATGAGTCTGTAGAATTGATCGGACGTCTGATCAACCGACAGGCAAAATTGGTATATCGAAATAAAGATACCAATAAAAATTAACATTTACGGGAAATGTTCTAGATATAAGGTTTCTTGATGCGACGAATTTGCGGTGTACATGCTTTTGCTCCGGTTTTTCTGCAAGTTAGCTCCGGCATTAATTTCAGGAAAATTTTAACAATTCTACTGAATTGTGCCATTATCGTTACATGATGGAACTCCGGAGCAAGTTGCAGAAAAGACCTTCACAAAACAGTACACGCGTCAAATTCTGTGGATTAGTAAAACTATATGTAAAAATGATTCGATGATGACTCTGGTATCTATAAATGAAAAATTAAAGTCTTAGGTGACGTTTTCTTAAAATTTTAACGCTTGAAATCAGGAAATGTCACCTATATAGTAAAAATTGCTTCTCCAGATACCGCTTTTTTGAAAAAGTGGTATCTGGAGAAGCAATTTTTGATTCATAGAGACTTCCGGTATCTAAATGTTAAATTTTCAGTGTATAGATACCGCGATGGTATCTTTTGCATAAATTTTATTGGCACAGGTACCACGATGGTATTTTCTACTCCCTCTTAAGAAAACAACAGGCTTCCAGCTCCGTTAAACGGCAGTTTAAGGAAGCGTTAAGGTACAACAGGTAAAACATTAAGCGTACAAAGATATAATAAGAAACAGATAAAAGAAAAGGAGTTTCAGTCAAATGGAAAAGAAAAAATTGCTGAAAAACAAAATTGTTGATACGCTTCCGATGCTTTACCTTGAAACGGTAATTCTCATGGTTTTAGGACAATTTCTGGGAAGTTTTATTCTTGGAATTCCGGTAGGGATTGCCATTGTGGCGCATCCACAGCTGCAGAAATCCGCATTTTTGAATACAGCGTTGATGTATGTGATCTTTTTGGGAATCTGGGCAGTGGCACTGTTCTGGATTCTGATCAAAAAGAGAAACCGTCCGATCCTACAGGCGGTTGGAACAAAACCGCAGGGAAATAACGGAAAATACCTGTTGCTCGGGCTGGTTTTGGGATTTGCATTAAATGGCGTCTGTATTCTTGTGGCATGGCTGCACCACGATATCGCATTGACTTACGATGCAATTCATCCGCTGTGGTTTGTGGTTGTGTTTTTAACCGTGTTTATTCAGTCTTCTGCGGAGGAACTGCTGTGCAGAGGATTTTTATACCAGAAACTGCGCAGAAGTTATAAAAATCCGGTTGTTGCAATTGTCGGAAATTCGCTGTTGTTTGCATTATTGCATCTGGCAAATCATGGGGTCACGATTCTTTCTGTCCTGAATATTTTTCTTGTGGGAATTTTATTTTCTCTCATGGTATATTATATGGACAGTCTCTGGTGCGCATTTGCCGTACATACTGCGTGGAATTTCACACAGAACATTCTCTTTGGGCTGCCAAACAGCGGAATCAACGTACCGTATTCGGTATTTAAGCTGAATGCAGCGACAGCAAGAGACAGTTTTGCATATAATGTTGGTTTTGGCATTGAGGGAACGGTTTTTGCCGATATTGTACTCCTGGCTGCCTGTGTGCTGTTGTATCTCTGGGGAAGAAAGCATGGAAAGAAATCCATGGATGTGTGGGCAGAAACATAATATAATTAGTATTTTACGAAAACGGCACCAGGTTACATCTGGTGCCGTACAACTTTGTATTCGTCCCCGGAACGGTAAAAGGGACATTCCTTGTAATTACTCTGGACAAAACGAGCCATGTCGTCTTCATCCATATTGACGGAGCAGTAGTACGCTTCGTCCTCTTCATCATATTCATTGTATGCACAAAAATCACAACTGGCCATACAAAAGTTCCCCTCCTTTTATGAAGTGAATCAGGCGATTGCCTGTTAAATAAACTGATTCTGCCCCTCATCGTAATGATAATTGATGGCAGCAAGGGTTTCTGTAATTGCATCTGCATCTGTCATATATGCGGCAGCAAGTTCGGTAAGTGTCGGGTAATGATCACGCAGCTGTGTGTTGACAACAGACAGAAGCATGACAGGATCTTTCGGTAAATTCATAGTATATTCCTCCTTTGGAAACGATTATTGCATATCGGTATAACTGCGCAGGATTTCCTGCAGAAAAATTTGGTATTCATTGACAACGGAATCCGGGGAAATCACACGGATATGTGTGGATAAGCCGGCAAGCCAGCCGAAAAACTGTGGACTGACAGCAACCTGTGCCCGTGCGAGAATGTGGGTATCATCGTAGGGGCGCATGGCTACACTGGCACCAAAGCGGTCAATGATGACACCGGTCATGGAAGTATCGCACAGAAGCTGTACGGTTGTCTCTTCCCCGGCAAACATGCCGAAATTTTTGCGGGAATAAGAGGCGATATCCATCTGTTCGTAATCGGTCCGTCCGCACCGCGCCTGATTCACAGCGGAGAGATCAAGCATCTTGTCGACACGGTAATGTTTCATTTTCCCGGCATCCGCGTCATAGGCAACAAGATAATAGTTTTCGTCATCCCAGGTAAGAAGCCAGGGGCTGACCTGATAGAATCTGCCGTCTTTGCGCAGCTGCATTTCTTTTCTGACATTCCAGTCGAAGTAGTGGAAACGGATCTGCCGGTTTTCTGCAATGGCAGAATGGATGACATCCACGCTGTAATAGATTTTTTCATTGCTGGTTTTGTTGCGGTCTGCAACGATAACCTGACGCTGTAGTTTTTTCGCATCGTTTTTACTGACAAGCTGTTCCAGTTTGCCAATCAGCTGCCGTGATTTCTTTGTGGTAATAAATTTGGAAGACTGTACCAGGTCAACAAGCAGTTTGACTTCCGGCAGCTCAAATGTGCGGTCTGCTATGCGGTAACCGGCATGCGCGCCTTCGGTCCGGATGATGTCATAACCATAATCACAAAGCGTCTGGATATCGTTATAGATGCTTTTACGCTCCGCCCGGATGCCGTTTGCCGCGAGATGGTCGATGATCTGTGGGGTAGTGACGGTATGGGTTTCATCCGTGTTCTGACGCAGATAATCCAGAAGGAATAACAGCTTTTGTTTTTGATTCACAGATTTGGGCATGACAGTTCTCCTCTTTCAAATAAAGTGAAAACCCGGCGGAAAAACCGCCGGGAATTACATTATCGTTTACACTTGGTTGCTGCTTCCACAAAACCACGGAACAGTGGATGTGGACGGTTTGGTCTGGATTTTAATTCCGGATGTGCCTGTGTGGCAATAAACCATGGGTGATCCGGGAGTTCGATCATTTCTACAATTCTTCCGTCCGGAGAAGTTCCGCAAAGTTTCATGCCATGCTCGGTGAGAGTGGCACGATAATCATTGTTTACTTCATAACGATGACGATGACGCTCGGAAATCTCAGTGGTTCCGTATACTTCATATGCTTTGGAATCCTTGTCCAGTACACAAGGATAAGCGCCGAGTCTTAAGGTACCGCCGATATCTTCTACACCGTCCTGATCCGGCATCAGTGCAATGACCGGATGTGTTGTGTTCGGGTCAAGTTCGATACTGTGTGCATCGTTGAATCCGCATACGTGACGTGCAAATTCAATGATGGATACCTGCATGCCGAGGCAGAGACCAAGGTACGGAATCTTGTTCTCGCGGGCATAGCGTGCGGCAAGGATCATTCCCTCGACACCGCGCAGACCGAATCCGCCGGGAACAAGGATACCGTTTACATCACCCAGCACCTCATCTACATTGTCTACATTTAATTCTTCGGAGTCTACCCATTTGATGTCGATTGTTGCATGCTCTGGAATACCGCCGTGCTTTAAAGCTTCCACAACGGAAATGTAAGCATCGTGTAATGCGGTATATTTTCCGACCAGTGCAATCCGGACTTCCTTGTCCGGATGACGCAGATCATTGACCATGGACTTCCAGTCACTTAAATCCGGTTCCGGACAGTCAAGATTTAAACACTCACAGGCAATTTTCGCAAGATTTTCTTTTTCCATCGCCAATGGAGCTTCATATAAATACTCAACATCCAGATTCTGCAGTACATGTGTGTTCGGAACATTACAAAACAGTGCGATCTTGTCCTTTAATCCCTGATCTAACGGCTGCTCGGAACGGCAGACGATGATATCCGGCTGGATACCCATACCCTGCAGTTCCTTGACACTTGCCTGGGTAGGCTTGGTCTTTAATTCCTGTGAGGCACGCAGGTACGGAATCAGGGTAACGTGACAGAGAATCGCATTCTCATGTCCCACTTCGTGCTGGAACTGACGGATTGCTTCAAGGAAAGGCTGGCTTTCGATATCTCCGACGGTTCCGCCGACTTCTATAATTGCAATATGCATATCATCGGATGTGAAATTACGGTAAAAACGGCTCTTGATCTCGTTGGTAATATGCGGGATTACCTGTACGGTTCCTCCGCCATAATCTCCACGACGTTCTTTCTGCAGAACGGACCAGTAAACCTTACCGGTTGTCACATTGGAATTCTTTGTCAGACTTTCGTCGATGAAGCGCTCGTAGTGACCGAGATCCAGATCGGTTTCCGCTCCATCATCCGTTACGAACACTTCACCGTGCTGAATCGGGTTCATGGTTCCCGGATCAATGTTGATATATGGATCGAACTTCTGCATGGTGACTTTGTAGCCACGCGCTTTGAGCAGACGTCCTAAAGATGCAGCAGTGATACCCTTTCCAAGACCAGATACGACACCGCCAGTGACAAAGACGTATTTTACAGGCATAATTTTCCTCCTAAGTTTTTATCTAAACTACCATAGTTTAATATTATACAGCGGACAACGAAAATATTCCACACTTTTTTATAAAAAGTTTAGAAAGGATAGGAAAAGTTCTCGAACAAAATGTTGATTTTGCGTTTCTTATTACATATAATAAGGGTATTGATTACAAGAGATATACAAGTGGAGGGCTTATGGACAATCAGGCACCGAATAATTATAACAACGGAAACTATAACGGTGGCAATAATTATAATAACGGAAATAATGGAAACAATGGTAATAACGGAAACAACGGTGGCAACAACGGAGGAAAGAAAGACAACCATAACGGACAGATGATCCTGGGATTTATCATGGTCACTCTGGTGGCACTCTTTTTCCTGTCATTTTTTGCCAACCGGTTTTCACAGATGAGTTCGAAGGAAACTACATACTCCGAATTCCTAAAACAGCTGGAAAAGAATAATGTCAAAACGGTGGAATTCAGCAATTATGAGATGGATTACACACTGGTGGACGATAAAAAACCATATGAGATAACATATTACACCGGAATTGTCAATGATCCGGATCTGATCACGACACTCAAGAGTGCAAAGACATCAGAGGGGAAAGCAATTGAAATTTCGGCATCCGTGCCGGACAATACTTCGGCATGGCTGGTAAACATTTTAAGCTTTGTTATTCCGCTGGTACTGATCTGGATTCTTTTTGGATTCCTGATGCGCCGGATGGGCGGAGGAGCCATGGGGGTTGGAAAATCAACCGCCAAAGTATATGTGGAGAAAACAACCGGTGTGACATTTAAAGATGTAGCCGGACAGGACGAGGCAAAGGAATCCCTGCAGGAAGTGGTGGATTTTCTGCACAATCCGAAGAAATACAGCGATATCGGGGCAAAGCTCCCGAAGGGGGCACTTCTTGTCGGACCTCCTGGAACCGGTAAGACATTGCTGGCAAAAGCAGTTGCCGGAGAGGCAAAGGTTCCGTTTTTCTCCCTGGCAGGTTCTGAGTTTGTGGAGATGTTCGTCGGCATGGGTGCTTCCCGTGTGCGTGATCTGTTCAAGGAAGCGCAGAAGATGGCACCGTGTATTATTTTTATTGATGAGATCGATGCAATCGGTAAAAGCCGTGACAGCCGGTATGGCGGTGGCAATGATGAGCGTGAACAGACCTTAAACCAGCTGCTTGCGGAGATGGATGGATTTGATGCATCCAAAGGTATTTTAATTCTTGCGGCAACGAACCGTCCGGAAGTTCTGGATAAGGCACTGCTTCGTCCGGGACGTTTTGACCGTCGGATCATTGTTGACAAGCCGGATCTGAAAGGACGTCTGGAAACGTTAAAAGTACATTCCAAGGATGTACACATGGATGAAACGGTAGATCTGGATGCACTGGCACTGGCTACTGCCGGTCTGGTGGGATCGGATCTTGCCAATATGATTAACGAGGCTGCCATCAATGCGGTAAAGAATGGACGAAAGTTTGTCAATCAGTCGGATCTGTTTGAAGCATTTGAACTTGTGGCTGTCGGTGGAAAAGAGAAAAAAGACCGCGTGATGAGTGATAAAGAACGCAAGATTGTCTCCTACCATGAGGTAGGGCATGCGCTGGTATCTGCTTTGCAGAAAAATACGGAGCCGGTACAGAAAATCACGATCGTACCGCGTACGATGGGGGCACTGGGATATACGCTGCAGACGCCGGAAGAGGAAAAATATTTAGAGACCAAGGACGAACTTCTTGCAAAGATTACGACATTTATGGCAGGACGTGCTGCGGAGGTGCTTGTATTCCATTCCGCAACCAGCGGTGCAGCAAACGATATCGAGAATGCAACCAAGATCGCGCGTGCCATGGTTACCATGTACGGTATGTCAGATACGTTTGGCATGATGTGTCTTGCTACGGTGGAAAACCAGTATCTGGATGGAAGAGCCGGTCTGATCTGCGGAGAAGACACGGCAGGACAGATTGATAAGGAAGTACTTTCCATTATTAATAACAGTTACAATGAAGCAATGCAGATGCTGACGGAAAATCGTGAAATTCTTGATCATATCAGTGAATACCTGTATGAAAAAGAAACCATTACCGGCAAGGAATTCATGAAGATTTTCCGCGAGATGAAAGGACTTCCGCAAGAAGAGGATAAAGAAGCCCTGATGCCGGATGACACAGAGAAGGATAAAAAGGATTCCAAAGCCGCATTTGTGAGTGATGATATGTTTGAGGATTAAATCATGTTCGACTTTCAGGAAGAATTGCGTAAACTCCCGGATCAACCGGGAGTTTATATTATGCATGACAAAACAGATGCAATCATATATATAGGAAAAGCAGTCAGTCTGCGCAAAAGGGTACGGCAGTATTTTCAGCCCAGCCATGATGAGGGAATCAAGAAAAAACAGATGGTGGAGCATATTGCACGCTTTGAGTATATTATCACGGACTCCGAACTGGAGGCACTGGTGCTTGAGTGCAATCTGATCAAGGAACATACGCCGAAATACAATACCATGCTGCGGGATGATAAGACGTATCCGTATATCCGGGTAACCGTGCAGGAGGATTTTCCCCGGGTCTTTTTTCCCGGCAGGTGAAAAAAGACAAGTCCCGTTATTTTGGACCGTATACGAGTGCCGGTGCGGTGAAAGATACGATTGAACTGATCAATAAACTTTATAAACTACGCACCTGCAGCCGAAAGCTTCCGCGGGACATCGGGTTGGACCGTGCCTGCCTGAATTATCATATTCATCAGTGCGGTGCACCGTGTCAGGGATATGTGGATAAAGAAACCTATGGAAAACAGGTCAGCAAAGCACTGGAATTTTTAAATGGAAATTATGCGCCGGTGCTGCGTGAATTAAAAGAAAAGATGCAGGAAGCCTCCGAGGAGATGGAGTTTGAGCGGGCGATCGAATACCGTGAGCTGTTAAACAGTGTCAGCCAGATTGCCCAGAAACAGAAAATTACCAATACGGACGGAGAAGACAAAGATATCATTGCACTGGCGAGTGATGACCGGGATGCGGTGGTTCAGGTGTTTTTTATCCGCAGTGGAAAGATTATCGGAAGGGATCATTTTCATGTGCGCGTGGGATCGGAAGAAAGCACGGGAGATATTCTGGTAAATTTTGTGAAACAGTATTATTCCGGCACGCCATTTATTCCGCGGGAGATTATGCTGCAGGAGGCGATCGAAGACATTCCAGTACTGGAGGAATGGCTGACTGCAAAACGTGGGCGGAAAGTGACGATAAGAATTCCACAAAAAGGACTGAAAGAAAAACTGGTGGAACTGGCTGCAAGAAATGCACAGCTGGTTCTCAGTCAGGATAAAGAAAAGATCAAGAGAGAAGAAGGCCGCACAATCGGCGCGGTAAAAGAGATTGAACAGCTGCTTGGCATGAAAGACTTAAACCGTATGGAGGCTTACGATATTTCCAATATCAACGGATTTGAAACCGTCGGTTCCATGATTGTATATGAAAAGGGGCGGCCAAAGAGGAGCGATTACCGGAAATTTAAACTCCGTACGGTATCAGGACCGGATGATTACGCTTCCATGCATGAGGTTCTGACCCGGCGGTTTACGCACGGCATGCAGGAACAGAAAGAACTGGAAGAAAAAAATATGCCGCAGGAAGTCGGCAGTTTTACACGTTTCCCGGATATCATCATGATGGATGGCGGACGCGGCCAGGTAAATATCTGTCTGCAGGTGCTGGAAGAATTGGGACTGGATATTCCGGTCTGCGGTATGGTCAAGGATGACAATCACCGTACAAGGGGACTATATTTCCACAATGTGGAAATTCCGATTGACCGGCATGGAGAGGGATTTAAACTGATTACCCGGATTCAGGATGAAGCACACCGGTTTGCCATTGAGTATCACCGGTCTTTGCGTTCTAAGACACAGGTGCATTCCATTTTAGATGACATTGAGGGAATCGGACCGGCCAGAAGAAAGGCACTAATGCGGAGATCCAGTCTATGGAAAATATGAAAAACGCATCTGTGGAGGAACTGGCAGAAACCGACAGCATGAATCTGGCGGCTGCACAGAATGTATATGATACCCTGCATTCCGGACCGGCTTAGCAACTTGTGATATGGAAAGATTCATGGTACAATCTGTTTATAAAAAGGCAGTCCGGCACAGGTACTGCTTAATATGAGCCACAGGGGGAAATGAATATGTCAAATGGAAGTGTTAGTGTTGCAAAAGTTGCGCAGGTTTTAAATCTGAAAAATTTTACGCCGGATATCAATCTGAAAAAATGTAAGATTATTTCCAGCGATGTGAATCGTCCGGCATTACAGCTGACCGGATATTTTGAACATTTCGAGGAATCAAGAATACAGATGATTGGAAATGTAGAATATACGTTTATCCAGCAGATGAGTGATGCGGAAAAGAAAACCCGTTATGATGCGTTTCTGAAGTTTGATATCCCATGTGTGATTTTCTGCCGCAGTCTGCAGCCAGATGAAATTTTCTTAGAAGAGGCAATAAAAAATGAAGTGCCGGTTCTTGGTACGGATCGTCCGACTTCTGAATTTATGGCAGAGCTGATCTATACACTGGGTGAAGAACTGGCACCCTGTATTACCGTTCACGGGGTTCTGGTCGATGTATATGGCGAGGGTCTCATGATTACAGGAGACAGTGGAATCGGAAAAAGCGAGGCGGCTCTGGAACTGATCCGCCGCGGACATCGTCTGGTTACGGATGATGTAGTGGAAATCCGAAAGATCAATGAACATACACTGATCGGAACTTCTCCGGAAGTGACCCGGCATTTTATTGAACTGCGGGGCATTGGTATCATAGATGTAAAGACTCTGTATGGTGTAGAGTGCGTCAAGGAAAAGCAGCAGATTGATCTGGTGATCAAACTGGAAGACTGGAAGAAAGATGCGGATTATGACCGCCTGGGACTGGAAGAAGAATATATCGAATATCTGGGCAACAAGGTAGTATGCCATTCCCTTCCAATCCGTCCGGGGCGGAATCTGGCGGTTATCTGTGAGACTGCGGCTGTCAACCACAGACAGAAGAAGATGGGCTACAATGCGGCACAGGAACTGTATCGCAGAGTTCAGGCAAATATGACAAAAAGTGACGATGAAGAATAGACGAGAGTAAATGAGGAGATGTAAGAAATCATGGAAAAGAAAAATGCGTGGGAGAAATACCCGGAAGGAACCAAAAGACAGGATGTATTTACATTTGCGGAAGAATACCGTAAGTTTATATCTTCCTGCAAGACTGAGCGCGAGTGTGCAGGGGAATTCTACCGGAAGGCAAAGGAAGCCGGATTTGCAGATCTGAGTGAAAAGATTGCGCAGAATACAAAATTAAAAGCAGGAGACCGCATTGTTGCCAATAATATGGGAAAAGGTCTCGCTCTGTTTGTGATCGGTGAAAAAGACATCGAGGAAGGAATGAACATTCTCGGCGCACATATTGATTCCCCACGTATGGATTTAAAACAGGTACCGTTATATGAAGATACGGAGATGGCACTGTTAGATACGCATTATTATGGAGGTGTGAAGAAATACCAGTGGGTGACACTTCCACTTGCACTGCACGGTGTAATCTGTAAAAAAGACGGTACAACGGTTACGGTCAATATCGGAGAAAAACCGGAAGATCCTGTTTTTGGCGTGAGTGATCTGCTGATTCATTTAGCGGGAGAACAGATGGAGAAAAAGGCATCCAAGGTGATCGAAGGAGAAAACCTTGATCTGCTTGTCGGAAGTATTCCGGCAGCAAGTGATGATGAAAAAGAGAAAAAAGAGATGAAAGACCGCGTAAAGGCAAATATTTTAAATATTCTGTCCAAAGAGTACGGTGTGGACGAGGAAGATTTTCTGTCTGCGGAGATTGAAGTTGTTCCGGCAGGGGCTGCCAGAGATTACGGCTTTGACCGCAGCATGATCATGGGATACGGACATGACGACAGAGTGTGTGCTTATCCGTCTTTTGCGGCAATGCTTGAGATTGAAAAGCCACAGCATACCAGCGTATGTCTTCTGGTAGACAAAGAGGAGATCGGAAGTGTCGGTGCATCCGGCATGCAGTCCCATTTCTTTGAGGACAGTGTGGCAGAGATCATCAATCTGCTTGGGGAATACAGCGAATTGAAAGTGCGCAGAGCGCTGCATAATTCCAGAGTGCTTTCTTCCGATGTATCTGCGGCATTTGATCCGAATTATCCGTCTGTGATGGAAAAACGTAACTGTGCTTACTTTGGGAAGGGACTTGTCCTGAACAAATATACAGGAGCCAGAGGAAAATCAGGTTCCAATGATGCAAATGCAGAGTATATTGCAAGACTGCGCAGAATTTTTGATGATAATGATGTATCGTTCCAGACATCAGAACTTGGAAAAGTAGATCAGGGCGGCGGCGGAACCATCGCATATATCTTGCAAATTATGGCATGAATGTTATTGACAGCGGAGTTGCCGTACTGAATATGCATGCACCATGGGAAATCATCAGCAAAGTGGATCTGTATGAGGCATTGCACGGCTATGTGGCTTTCCTGAAGGAGGCATAATGGATCAGTGGCTTGAAGAAATCAGGGCGGCATTGCCTGAGCTGGTCGTATATCAGCAGGAACCGATGAAAAAACACACGACATTTCGCGTGGGAGGTCCTGCGGATCTTTACGTGTGTCCAAAGAAACAGGAACTTCCGGTAATTCTTGGCCTGGCTAAAAAGAAAGGGCATGCAGTGACAGTGATCGGAAACGGAAGTAATCTTCTGGTTGGAGACAAAGGAATCCGTGGACTTGTTATTGAAGTCGGGGCACAGATGAATGCGGTGGAAGTGCAGGGAAATATCCTGCGTGCGCAGCAGGTGCCCTGCTTTCCCAGGTGGCTGCAAAAGCGGCAGCTGCCGGTCTGGGCGGCATGGAATTTGCTGCCGGAATTCCGGGAAGCATAGGCGGTGCAGTGACCATGAATGCGGGTGCCTATGGCGGAGAAATGAAAGATGTCATCCGGCAGGTGACAGTGCTTACCCCGGAGTGTGAGCAAAAGGTACTCTCACGGGAGGAACTGGATCTGTCCTACAGGCACAGCTGTATTCCCAAGAATCATTTTCTGGTACTGGAGGCAGAGTTGTCCCTGACGCCGGCACCGGAGCAGGAGATCCGTGCAAAGATGGCAGAACTCAGGGAAAAACGTGTGGAGAAGCAGCCGCTGGAGTATCCAAGTGCAGGCAGTACGTTTAAGCGTCCGGAAGGCTATTTTGCAGGAAAACTGATTATGGATGCCGGGCTGAGAGGCTATGCCGTTGGGGATGCCCAGGTTTCCGAAAAACACTGCGGATTTGTGATAAACAGAGGAAATGCCACCGCAGCAGAGATTTTGCAGCTGATGAAAGATGTACAGGAACGTGTGAAAAAACAGTCTGGTGTGACACTTGAACCGGAAGTGAAAATGATAGGAGAGTTCTAGATGAGATTTGTAATTGTGACGGGCATGTCAGGAGCCGGAAAAAGTACAGCAATGAAAATGATGGAAGATATGGGATTCTTTTGTATCGATAATCTTCCGATTCCGCTTCTGGATAAACTTGTGGATTTTGCAACAAATTTTGATACGCAGATGAAAAATGTGGCGATCGGAATTGATGCGCGGAGCGTGAAAATCTGGATAAAGTGCAGGATATGCTGGAAATTTTAAAAAGTAAGGATGTCCAGTATGAAGTGCTGTTTCTGGATGCAGAGGATGCGGTTCTTGTAAAACGCTATAAAGAGACCCGAAGAAGCCATCCGCTGGCACAGGGAGAGCGTGTGGATAAGGGAATCATGCGGGAACGTCAGAAAATGGAATTTCTGAAAAAAGAAGCGGATTATATTATCGACACCAGCCGTCTGCTTACGAGAGAATTAAAAACAGAACTGGAAAAGATCTTTGTACAGGATGAAGAATTTAACAGCATGTATGTTACGATTCTTTCTTTTGGATTCAAGTATGGAATTCCGGCAGATTCTGATATCGTCATGGATGTGCGGTTTCTGCCAAATCCGTATTATGTGGAAGAACTTCGTCCAAAGACAGGAAATGATGTGGAAATCCAGCAGTATGTCATGAAATATGATGAGGCAAAGATCTTTTTAAACAAGCTGGAAGATATGGTGACATTTCTGATTCCACACTATATTTCCGAGGGCAAGAATCAGCTGGTAATTTCCATCGGATGCACCGGAGGAAAACATCGTTCCGTCACACTTGCCAATGAATTGTACAAGCGTCTGAGTCAGAAAAAAAACCGGGAATACGGATTGAAAATTGAACATCGCGATATCGGGAAAGATGCGCTGAGAGGAAAATAGGATGTCGTTTTCGAGTGAAGTAAAAGAGGAACTGGCAAAACAGTTCGGACGGAGCAGACATTGCCAGATCGCAGAACTGGCAGGAATACTGGAACTGGAAGGCATGCTGGATGAAGAGGGAAAGCTTGTAGTTTCCAACGAAAATTCTTTGCTGCAGACAAAATATGGTCTGCTGTTGCAAAAAATATTTGGAGAGAAACAGGAGGTTTTACAGATCATGCAGACACTGCACTGGGATCAGGAACCGTACCGGTCCCGGAAAATAAATCACCGGAGAGCGGATGGGATGCTGGTGCAGCAGACATGCTGTAAGAGAGCATTTATCCGTGGAGCATTTATGGCAGCGGGATCGATCAGTGATCCGAATAAATCCTATCATTTGAAATTGTCTGCCATACGCTTGAACAGGCACAGCAGCTGAAAGAACTGATGGAATTTTTGAGACGGAGCCTAAGATTGTAGAACGCAAAGAGCGTATGGTGGTTTACCTGAAAGAAGGTTCACAGATTGTGGATCTGCTGAATGTCATGGAAGCTTATGTATCTTTGATGAATCTGGAAAATGTAAGAATTTTAAAGGAGATGCGCAATTCTGTGAACCGCAAGGTAAACTGTGAGACTGCAAATATCAACAAAACGGTGAATGCAGCAGTGAAACAAATGGAAGATATCAAGAGGATCCGGGATACCATAGGGTTTGACAACATTCCAGAACCGCTGGCGGAGATTGCACAGGCACGTCTGGATTATCCCGAGGCAACTTTAAAGGAACTGGGAACTTATCTTGATCCACCGGTCGGAAAATCTGGTGTGAATCACAGATTACGGAAACTTGCCGCAATTGCAGAAAATCTTATATAAAGGGGAACTACGTATGAGCCAGAAGCTATTATTTATTTTTAATCCGCATGCAGGAAAAGGACAGATTAAAAATCATCTTGTAGATATTGTGGACATGATGGTGAAGGCAGGATTTGACGTGACAATTTATACCACACAGGCACAGGCAGATGCGACGCGCAAGGTGGTGGAAGAGGGTGCGGGATATGACCGTATTGTCTGCAGTGGGGGTGACGGAACACTTGATGAAGTGATGACCGGGCTGATGCAGGCGAAGCTGCATATTCCGATTGGATATATTCGGCCGGAAGTACAAACGACTTTGCCAATTCTCTCGGAATCCCGAAGGAGATGCTAAAGGCAGCGGAACGTGCGGTTGGACAAAACAGATTTCCATGCGATATCGGAGATTTCAATTCGGATACCTTTGTCTATGTAGCAGCGTTTGGTCTGTTTACAGAGGTTTCCTATAAGACATCCCAGCAGCTGAAAAATATTTTCGGGCATGTGGCGTATATTATGGAGGGTGTCAAACAGCTTCGGGACATTCCATCGTTCCGTATGCAGGTGGAATATGACGGAAAAGTGTTTCAGGATGAATTTATATACGGAATGGTTACCAATTCCGTTTCTGTCGGGGGCTTTAAGGGAATGACCGGAAATGATGTAAAACTTGATGACGGTCTGTTTGAAGTGACTTTGATCCGCAATCCGAAGAATCCGATTGAGCTGAATGAAATCCTTGCCTGCCTGACAAATATGATTGATGATTCGGATCTGATTTATTCGTTTAAAACCGATGCCGTACACATTATGGCGAAGGAAGAAGTATCGTGGACACTCGATGGTGAATTCGGCGGAGCACACCGGGAAGTAGTCATCCGAAATTTGAAGCAGAGAGTTGAAATATTTTGTTAAAAAATTAACTTTATTTTTTGGGAAAAGTGTACTATAATCTAGGTAACTTATGATTAGGAGGAAATACAAATGTTAGTATCTGCAACAGAAATGCTGAAAAAAGCAAAAGCAGGCCACTATGCAGTTGGTCAGTTCAATATCAATAACCTGGAGTGGACAAAGTCCATTCTTCTTACCGCACAGGAATTAAAGAGCCCTGTAATCCTTGGTGTATCTGAGGGTGCTGGTAAGTATATGACTGGTTTCAAGACCGTAGCAGCTATGGTTAAGGCTATGGATGAGGAGCTTGGAATCACAGTTCCTGTAGCACTTCACTTAGATCATGGAACATACGAAGGATGCTACAAGTGTATCAAGGCTGGTTTCACATCTATCATGTTTGACGGATCTCATTATCCATTCGAGGAGAACCTTGCAAAGTCTACAGAGTTAGTTAATGTAGCACATAACTTAGGTCTTTCTATCGAGTGTGAAGTTGGTTCCATCGGTGGTGAAGAAGATGGTGTTGTTGGTATGGGCGAGTGCGCAGATCCAGACGAGTGCAAGACAATTGCAGATCTGGGCGTTGATATGCTGGCTGCTGGTATCGGTAATATCCATGGTAAATATCCTGCAAACTGGCAGGGATTAAGCTTCGAGACTCTCGATGCAATCCAGGCAAAGACTGGTGTTATGCCATTAGTTCTTCACGGTGGTACAGGTATCCCTGCAGATATGATCAAGAAAGCAATCTCTCTTGGTGTATCTAAGATCAATGTAAATACAGAGTGCCAGTTATCTTTCGCAGATGCTACACGTAAATACATTGAGGCTGGTAAGGACTTAGAGGGCAAGGGATTTGATCCTCGTAAGCTTCTTGCTCCTGGTGCAGATGCTATCAAAGCTACTGTTAAGGAGAAAATGGAACTGTTCGGTTCTGTTGGAAAAGCTGAATAATAGAACATGTACAAAAGGAAGTGCCGCATGACACTTCCTTTTTTCATTTCATAGGAAAAAGGCTGGTATGCCTCATACAAAGAAATTAGAAAATGTACCTGTTTTGTAGTAGAACTGGAAGAAGTAGACAAAAAAGAAGTAGATTTTGATAGAAAAACGTCAAAATGTATAAATTATAAAAAAATTCTAAAAAGAGGTTGCATTTTGTGTTGGAAAGAGGTATCTTAGTTTCAGATTAAACATGAGTTAAGAACGAGGGCGTTCCAATATAGCTATTGGAATGCCCTTTTTTAGTAAAATGACTGATGTTTGGTGAATAAGCGTACAATCAGGGGATTTGATTGTGAAAAGAAAGGATGTTGTAAAAAATGAGTGATTATTTTAACGTTGCAGACATTTTTGGCGAGAACGTATTCAATGACACGGTCATGCAGGAACGTCTTCCAAAAAAAGTTTACAAGAAACTTCACGAAGTTATGGATGAAGGAAAAGAACTTGATCTTGAGACCGCAGACGTCATCGCACATGAGATGAAAGAGTGGGCCATTGAAAAAGGTGCAACCCATTATACCCATTGGTTCCAGCCATTGACTGGTGTAACGGCAGAGAAGCATGATTCTTTTATCACAGCACCGATGCCAAATGGCAAGGTTTTGATGAGCTTTTCCGGCAAGGAATTGATCAAAGGTGAGCCGGATGCATCTTCTTTCCCGTCTGGTGGACTTCGTGCCACTTTTGAGGCAAGAGGATATACAGCCTGGGATTGTACATCACCTGCTTTCGTTCGTCAGGATGCAGCAGGAGCAACACTTTGTATTCCAACTGCTTTCTGTTCCTACACCGGAGAGGCATTGGATCAGAAAACTCCGCTTCTTCGTTCTATGGAAGCGATCGATACACAGTCCATCCGTCTGTTAAGACTGTTTGGAAACACGACTTCAAAGAAGGTAACTCCTTCTGTTGGACCAGAGCAGGAATACTTTATTGTAGATCGTCAGAAGTATTTACAGCGTAAGGATCTGATCTTTACCGGACGTACTCTTTTCGGGGCAATGCTCCAAAGGGTCAGGAAATGGACGATCACTATTTCGGAGCAATCCGTGAGAGAATCGCAGCATACATGAAAGATGTCAATAAAGAACTCTGGAAACTTGGAGTATCTGCAAAGACACAGCACAATGAAGTAGCTCCGGCACAACATGAGCTGGCACCAATTTATGCAGAGTGTAACGTAGCAGTTGATCATAACCAGATCATCATGGAGACCTTAAAGAAGGTTGCCGGACGTCACGGTTTACAGTGTCTGCTTCATGAGAAACCATTCGCAGGTGTCAACGGTTCTGGAAAGCATGACAACTGGTCCATTACAACAGACGATGGAATCAATCTGCTTGAGCCTGGTAAGACACCACATGAGAATGTACAGTTCTTACTGGTACTTACCTGTATTTTAAAGGCAGTTGATGAGCATGCAGCACTTCTTCGTGCAGCGGCAGCTGATGTGGGAAACGATCACAGACTGGGAGCAAACGAGGCACCGCCAGCGATCCTGTCCATTTACCTTGGAGATCAGCTTGGAGACGTATTAAATCAGCTGATCAGCACAGGTACAGCAACACACAGTCTGGAAGGAGAGAAACTTGAGACCGGTGTTAAGACGATTCCGGATTTCATGAAGGATGCAACAGACCGTAACCGTACATCACCGTTTGCCTTTACCGGAAACAAATTTGAGTTCCGTATGGTCGGTTCCCAGGATTCTGTTGCACAGGCAAATATCGTATTAAATACCATCGTTGCAGAGGCATTTTCTGATGCATGTGACGTTCTTGAAAAAGCAGACGATTTCGAGCTTGCAGCACATGATCTGATCAAGAAATATGCTATTGAGCATCAGAGAATCGTATTCAACGGAAACGGATATTCTGATGAGTGGGTTGCAGAAGCAGAAAAGAGAGGACTTCCAAATATCAAGTCCATGGTAGATGCAATTCCAGCATATACCGCTCCGGAATCTGTAGCTGCATTTGAAAAATTCGGTGTATTTACCAAGCCTGAACTTGAGTCCCGTGTAGAGATCGAGTACGAGACTTATGCAAAGACCATCAATATCGAGCAAAGGCTATGATTGATATCGCAGGAAAGCAGATCATTCCGGCTGTTATCAAGTACACAACAGAACTTGGACAGTCAATTGCAACGGTAAAGAGTGCATGTGCATCTGCTGATGTCAGCGCACAGACAGATATTTTGACAGAGACATCCTCCCTGCTTGCTGAGACACAGAAAGCACTCAAGAGTCTGGAAACTGTTACTGCAAAGGGAACAGAAATGAGTGAAGGTAAGGTGCAGGCTGTATATTACAGGGATGAAGTGAAATCTGCTATGGATGCACTCCGTGCACCGGTAGATAAGCTTGAGATGATCGTTGACAAGGATTTATGGCCAATGCGTCTTATGGAGATCTGATCTTTGAAGTTTAACCCAAAGATTTAAGGGACATTTTTTACAAACATCTTATAAAATAAAAAAGAGACATTTTTTCAGAACCACGAAGCTGTGGAATTTTGGAAAAGTGTCTCTTTTTCTATAGAGGGAGGAGATTGTTATGGATAAACAACAAATTGTAAGTTTTATCAATGAAAATATGTTTGGCATCTGGTTTCTGATCGGTGCCGCACTGGTATTCTGGATGCAGGCAGGCTTTGCCATGGTAGAAACCGGTTTTACCAGAGCAAAGAATGCAGGCAACATTTTGATGAAGAACCTGATGGACTTCTGTATTGGTACCGTAATGTTTATCCTGATCGGTTTTTCATTATTGCTGGGAGAAGATGTTCTTGGTTTTATCGGAAAACCGGGATTTGATATCTTTACCAGTTATGCAAATTTTGATTTTTCGAATTTTGTGTTTAACTTAGTATTCTGTGCAACTACAGCAACGATTGTATCAGGTGCTATGGCAGAGCGTACAAAATTCTTATCCTACTGTATTTATTCCGCAGTAATTTCGGCATTGATTTATCCGATTGAAGCACACTGGATCTGGGGTGGCGGCTGGTTATCACAGCTTGGTTTCCACGATTTTGCAGGTTCCTGTGCGATCCATATGGTTGGTGGAATTTCTGCTCTGATCGGTGCAGCAATGCTTGGACCACGTATTGGAAAGTTCTCAAAAGATAAGTCTGGGAAGATTACAAAAGTCAACGCATTCCCGGGACACAATCTTCACTTGGATGCCTTGGATGTTTTATTCTCTGGTTTGGCTGGTATGGATTTAATGGCGCTGCATGTACTTCCGGTTCACAGCTTGCCAGCGTATTTCTTACAACGACCGTAGCTCCGGCAGTTGCAACAGTTGTATGTATGATCTTTACATGGCTTAAATATGGTAAACCTGATGTATCAATGTGCCTGAATGCATCACTTGCAGGACTTGTAGCAATTACCGCTCCTTGTGACGTGACCGATTGTTTCGGTGCAATCTGTATTGGTTTTGTTTCCGGTTTACTGGTTTGCTTTGGTGTATGGCTTTTGGATTATAAGCTTCATGTGGACGATCCGGTTGGTGCGGTAGCTGTACATATGATGAATGGTATCTGGGGTACCATCGCCGTTGGTTTATTTGCTACCAAATCCGCACCGGGAAATGATTCGGTGGTTGGTTTATTCTATGGTGGTGGATTCAGACAGCTTGGTATTCAGCTGTTAGGTTTTGTTACGGTAGCTGCATGGACAGCTGTAACCATTACCATTGCATTTATCGTCATTAAGAAAACGATTGGACTTCGTGTTACAGAGGAAGAAGAAATTGTTGGTCTGGATTCTATGGAACATGGACTTGCATCAGCTTACTCAGGATTTTCTATCATGGATGTTTCCAATACCATGACAATGGATATCAATGAAAATACAGATCTGGGTACACCGGAATATGCACAGGCTTCTACGGCAAAGAGAGATGCAGCAGTCAAGGTGGTTTCCGCCGTGCCAAAGGATGCAACCGGCATGTACAAAGTGGTTATTATTGCAAAGCTTTCCCGATATGATCATTTGAAGAAAGCAATGAACGATCTGGGTGTTACGGGAATGACCTGTACACAGGTTATGGGTTGTGGTATCCAGAAAGGCTCCGGCGAGCGTTACCGTGGTGCTGAAGTCGATGCAACCTTACTTCCGAAGATTAAGGTAGAGGTTGTTGTAAGCAAGATCCCAGTAGACAGCGTAGTGGCTGCAGCAAAGAAGGCACTTTATACCGGACATATCGGAGATGGAAAAATCTTCGTATACGATGTGGCAAAGGTTGTCAAGATTCGTACCGGTGAGGAAGATATGGAAGCCTTACAGGATGTTGAATAATTTTGCACTAATCTAATGGCTAGGTTAGTGAATCTAATCCCCTTAGTTTTAGTATACATCAACAGCGGACCCCAGAGACAAATTGTCAAGGACTTTTTAATCAAATTCACAAAAAATCTACAAAAAAGGTGCCAGAAGCGCTATATGGCTCCTGACACCTCGTTTGACAGATTACATTTTTCCGTTCAGCAGGTCTTTGCAGAGATACGCATAGTCTGGCAGCTGGTTGATATATGGTTCCCAGCGCCGCTTGATTTCCGCCAATTCCAGCGGATCGGCTTCTTCCAGTGCATGATCGTTGCCCGTCATATACAAAACATCCATAGCAACATCATCCAAACACTTGCAGCAGAGATCGGCGGCAGATTCTATCCTGATACCGGTATCCACATAGACTGGATTTACACCAATCGTCAGCCAGACATAGCCTACCTTGTCCGACCAGAGCAGTTCAAAATCAGGGCTTTGCCGCAGATGTTCCGCAAAGACTTCCTTTACTCGCTCAATTTCATGTTTCTCTTTTTCTGTGTAAAGCATTTTCGTGTCCTCCTTGACAA
>ENA-OQHY01000037-OQHY01000037.1-human-gut-metagenome-genome-assembly--contig:-NODE-37-length-68937-cov-6.024197_pt1 | contig 68937 bp, 77 predicted proteins | sample MGYA00242570_ERZ504733 | MGnify/ENA primary metagenome ERZ504733 (study PRJEB26092, sample SAMD00036219) | human gut metagenome | host: Homo sapiens | study: EMG produced TPA metagenomics assembly of... | reverse complement strand
CAGCTTACGCCGGAAGAACAGGCAGAAGATGTGACGTATGCAAGGCGTCTGGCATGTTGTGGGAAATGCACATGGTATGGGGAGCATATGTGCCGTGCCTGCGGATGCTATGTGCAGCTTCGTGCTGTCGGTAAAAGGACAGAACTGTCCCTATGAAACCTTCCGGCAGCACAGGAGATCCTTCCTGGTATTGTGTATAAACTTTTTATGATCGGCGGACCGATCATGGCAATCATCACTACTTTGAATGGTGTATTTAATGATGTACGATATCCGATCGCTCAGGCTGCCAAGGATGGATGGCTGCCGAAAGGAATTCTGAAGGAAAACCGTTTCGGAGCACCGTACCTGATCTATACCTACACACTGATCGTAGTGTTGCTTCCGATCATTTTTGATATGAGTATCGTGACGATCACAAATATTTTCCAGGTGATCACATTTTTTATGAATGTTACAGTTGTGTATGCAATTTCACGTCTTCCGAAGAAATATCCGGATACCTGGAAGAAGAACAAATTTCACCTTTCCAGTGCAGGACTTTACGTATTCTGTACCATCAGTATCATCATTTACACGATTATTTTTATAAAAGGAATTTTCAGTATTAAACTTGTATATGCAGTATCTGCTGTTATAGTTATGGTTGCATTGATCCTGATTGGTGTATATCTCACCAGAAAAGGTGGAATCCGTATCGAGACATCCATATGGCAGCCTGCAGAGGAGGAAAAAAATGAATGAATTAAATCCGTTCAAGCTGGCAAAAATGCTTGAGGAACTTGAGAACACCGTAGAATTACACAGTATTTCTGTACGGTATAAAGGAGAAAAGGTTGTTGAAGGAGCCTGGGCACCTTTCTCAATGGAAGAGCCGCAGATGCTGCATTCTTTATCAAAGATCGGAACAAGTATCTGTGTTGGATTTGCGGTGGATGAGGGAAAACTTCATCTGGAGGATAAATTTCTGGATTATGTGAGAGAAGATCTTCCGGATGAATATGATGAAGCCCTGGAAAATATTACCGTATATGATCTTCTTACCATGCAGGCCGGTTCCCCGGAATGCTGTAATAATGTATGGTTTTCCAGACTGGAAAAGACTGGGAGAAGAACTGGCTTGGACAGCCTAAGCTGAAAGAAGATATCGGAAAAGTTTTTCATTATGATTCCGGATGCAGCTATACACTTTCCAGGATCGTGACCAAAGTTATGGGTGAAAACTGTCTGTCCATTATGCAGAAACGTGTTTTTGACAAACTTGGTTTTGGAAAGATCAACTGGCTTACAAGTCCTGAGGGACATAATACTGGCGGCTGGGGCATGTATCTGACCGCAGATCAGATTTCCACACTGGCACAGCTCCTTCTCCAGAAAGGAAACTGGAAGGGTGAGCAGCTGGTGCCACAGTGGTGGATCGAAGAGATGGGACAGTCAAGAGTCGTAATTCCCGGAGATGAGAAAAAAGCACTGACTCATTATGCATATCACATCAAAGCAGGAAAAGAGATCTTTGCGGCAGAAGGAGCATTTGGACAGTATTTGGTGTGCTTCCGGGAACTTCCGGTTGCCATTGGCATTACCGCAGGTGCGAGAGAATATCTTGCGGCAGATATCTGCCTTAAATATATGAAGGAAGCAGTTTCCATACCTTGCCCGGAAGAAAAACGGGAAGAAGGAGAGAAATATCTGGAAGCAAAAATAAAAAGCCTTTCTCTGCCACAGCCGGAAGGCAGACTGAAAACTGCGGAAAAAGAACTCAGTGGATTATTTAACCGGGAGATTATTTTTACAGAAAATCCGAGAAACATTGAAAGTGCAAAGATCATTCCGGAAGGATGTAAACTGCGTCTGGAAATGATAGTCCAGGGTGAGAAAAAGATTGCTTATGCAGGATTTAAGAGCTGGAAACAGAACGATCTTTATCCGGATGATTTTACAAAGAGATATCACAGCATTGCTTATGGAATGGATCAGGAAACGTTATATCTGTCTGTGGGACTGCTCAACACTTCCTACAGGGAAGAGTATTCCTTCTGGGTCAATTCTAAAGATACCGTGATCGCGACCTGGAGACCTAACGTTACCTATCTTCCGGAACAGCCGGATATGGTATGGAAGTTTACAGGAAACTTTAAATCCTGAAGAGAAAAAACTCAAAGTATAGACCGATAAAAATATAGCAATTCCTCCAACCTTATGATAAAAGAAACGAACAACCCGCAGGATACTGACTTGCCATCAGTGGTCCGATGGGTTGTTTTTTGTTTGGAATAAGTCTACAATAGGAAACAGAAATTTTTATTATTGTGACATAGGGAAGAAAGTGTACGATGAAAATACATTACAGAATTAAAAATAATGCAATAGAGATCGTTCGGTGTTATGGTACCGATGACCGGATCGTGCTGCCGGAAGAGATCAATGGTCTTCCGGTAGTCAGTGCGGCGCCGTATGCGTTTTCTGCACATAAGGATGGAGAAGAAGATGCAGAAACCTGGGAGAGCGAAGATGTAATTTCGTTCGGAGAAGAGAGACTTCTTGCCGGAGAGGAAGTGCAAGAGATCGTTTTTCCCGATACACTGAAGGAAATCGGAAGATATATTTTTTATGGATGCAAAAAACTGGAACGGCTGGAATTTTCGGATACGCTGATGCAGGTGGGAACCGGGGCGTTTACGGGCTGCAGCGGGCTGAAGGAGCTTGTGATCCATCAGAAAAAAGGGCTCAAGTCCTGTGCAAAGGAGATCCTCGGTGAGCTGTGGCAGAAGATCGATGTGGATTTTCTGTATGGAAATGGTGAGGCAGGTGGAAAACGTGCGCATATGGTTTTTCCGGAGCATTATGATGAGGCGGTGGAGAATACGCCTGCGAGAATTTTGTTTACGGAGTATCATGGTTCAGGGACCAATTACCGGCAATGCTTTTACAGCAAAGAACTGGATTTCGCAGAGTATGACAGCCTGTTTGATATGGCAGTGGTAATGGATAAGCTGGAGGTTCTGGTTGATATGAGCTTCGGACGACTTTGTCATCCGTGGCAACTGAGTAAAAAGGCGAAGAAACAGTATGAGGATTATATCCGGGAAAATCTTAAGGATATCGGGGAATTTCTGGTGGAAAGCGGAAGCTTAAATGGTCTGGAGCTGCTTTCTCGGGAAAAACTCTGGAACAGAGAGGGCCTGGAACATAGTATTGATGTGGCGGCCAGGAAGAAGGATATGGAGATTTCCGCATTTCTGATGAATGAACGCAGCCGGATGCTGAAGGAAGAGCAGAAGGTGGCCGGGGAGACAGAAAATGAGAGGTGCCCTGTTAAAAGGAGAAAGAAGTTTCAGTTATGAGTGATATAGAAACAACTGAAAACAATAAAAATAACTTCCTGCCCGGGCAGGGATCCAATTCCCAGGAGGCAGCCCAGCGTCTCCAGGACATCGGCAGCAGCATCCTCCGGACGGCAAGAGACGAGCTGTATCTTGGCATGCGTTTTCTGGATGTGGCGCTGAGCAGCTTTATTTATCAGATGGATGGTTCGGTCAGTCCGTTTGGAACAGACGGGGCTGTGATGTACTTCCATCCGGCACAGCTTGGCGGGCTTTATAAAGAAAACAGGATTCTTGTGAATCGAGGATATCTCCATATGGTATTTCACTGCATTTTCCGGCACTTTGTGAAGCCGGGAATAGAGAAGCGTTTGTGGAATTTAAGCTGCGATATTGCAGTGGAGCATATGATCGACGGGATCTACCACCGCTCAGTCCGATATTCCAGAAGTCTTCTCCGGAGGGAAACCTACCGTCTTCTGGAAAAGGAGAAGAAGACGCTGAATGCAGAGAGAATCTACAAGATTCTGAAAGAAGAATTTCTGAAGGAAAAAGAACTGGCACAGCTTGAAAAAGAGTTCTACGTGGACGACCATAAATACTGGGCAAACCAGCAGCCCGACCGGAAACCCAATCCCCTGATGAGTAAAAAATGGGGAGATATCAGCGATGGGATCGAAACAGACCTTGGGACTTTTTCCAGAGAGTCAGGAGAGCAGGACGGAGATTTTCTGGACCAGCTGAAAATAGAGAACCGGGAACGATATGATTATCGGGAATTTCTGCGGAAGTTTGCAGTATTTCGGGAAGAACTGACTGTAGATCCGGACAGCTTTGATTATAATTTTTATACCTACGGGCTTTCCCTTTACGGGAATATGCCGCTGATCGAACCCCTGGAAACCAGAGAAGTGAAAAAAGTTTCGGAATTTGTCATTGTGATCGATACCTCCATGTCCTGTTCAGGAGAACTGGTACAGAGATTTCTGGAGGAAACCTATGGGATCTTAAGCGACAGCGGGAATTTTTTCCAGAAGGTAAATATACACATTATCCAGTGTGATGAGAAGGTGCATTCGGATGTAAAGATCACCGGTGCAGAGGAATTGCAGGAGTATATGAACAGCCTGGAACTTTACGGTGATGGAGGTACAGATTTCCGTCCGGCTTTTGCTTATGTGGAAGAGCTGATGGAAAAACGTGAGTTTGAAAATCTTAAGGCCTGGTGTATTTTACAGACGGATACGGGCTTTTTCCGGCAAAGATGCCGCCATACCGGACAGCATTTGTATTTATGGAGCAGGAGCCTGAGGATGTGGATATCCCGGCCTGGGCCATGAAGCTGGTGATCACGGAGGAAGAATTGTAAAGAATTATATCCATATCTTATGTCATGAATCTGATATTTTAATCTTTTATTTTGTATATTGCTATCTGCATATCAGTTATAGTGTAGAAAATAGGTAACAACAGACAATGTTACGGAAAATATACAGAACAGGAGATTGTATGGAATGAGATATGGGTATTTTGATGAAGAAAAAAAGGAATATGTGATTACCAGGCCGGACACACCTGCTCCGTGGGTGAATTATTTGGGATCGCCGGAATACGGAGCAATCGTTTCCAATAATGCAGGGGGATACAGCTTTGCAAAATCCGGGGCGAACGGCAGAATCCTGAGATATATTTTTAATCAGTTTGATCAGCCGGGAAGATATATTTATCTCAGGGATAATGACACAAAAGATTATTGGTCAGCATCCTGGCAGCCGGTTGGCAAAGATCTCAGTGAGTATAAAAGTGAATGTCATCATGGCACAGCCTATACTAAAATGATGGCAGATTACAGCGAGATACATTCAGAGGTGAGATACTATGTACCGCTTGGGCAGTCCTACGAGGTATGGAATCTGAAAGTTACCAACTGCTCAGACAGAAAACGTGAGATCAGTGTGACTGGATATGCAGAGTTTACAAATAACAGCAATTATGAACAGGATCAGGTGAATCTGCAGTATTCCCAGTATATTACAAGAACAGTATTCTGTGGAGATCGTGTACGTCAGATGATCCATGCGAATCTGGACGGCCTTAAGGATGGGGAAGAGGTTGATAACAAGAACGTGTTCAACCGATTCTTCGGCCTGGCTGGAGAGAAGGTTTCTTCCTGGTGTGGTGACAGGGAAAAATTCCTTGGAAGATATCACGGATACAACAATCCGGCAGGGGTTGAAGCCGGTGTATTATGTAATGAGGGAAATTATAATGAAAACAGCTGTGGAGCTCTTTCAACTGTAATTACTCTGGAACCGGGAGAAAGTCGGGAAATGGCTTTTCTGGCAGGAATGAAGGAGGATAATGAAGCAGCGGAGATTATAGCACATTATGCAGACTGTGAAAAAACATGCGCGGTGGAGCTTAAAGAACTGACCAGTTACTGGCACGGACAGCTTGCACATTTTCAGATCAGAACACCAAGTCCGGAATTCGATACCATGATCAATACATGGAACGCATATAACTGTTTTATGACATTTATCTGGTCACGTGCAGCATCTTTTACTTATTGCGGACTTCGTAACGGATATGGATACCGTGATACTGTACAGGATATCCAGGGTGTTATCCATCTTGCACCCAAAATGGCACTGGATAAGATCCGTTTCATGCTGTCAGCACAGGTAGATAACGGCGGCGGTCTTCCACTTGTGAAATTCACACATAATCCGGGACATGAGGATACACCGGATGATGCGTCCTATGTACAGGAAACCGGTCATCCGGCATACCGCGCAGATGATGCACTCTGGCTGTTCCCTACTGTATACAAATATATTTCAGAGACAGGAAATTTTGCATTCATCGATGAAGTGATCCCGTTTGCAAACAAGGATGAAGGAACTGTATACGAGCATCTGAAAAGAGCTATTGACTTCTCCATGAACCATCTTGGCAGACATGGAATGCGGCCGGACTTTATGCAGACTGGAATGATTGTCTGAGACTTGGAAAGGATGGGGAATCTACTTTCGTTGCATTACAGTTCTATTATGCAATGACTATCCTGAAAGAGTTTGCAAAGTACAAAAAAGATGAAAAATATATAAAATACCTGGAAGAAAAACAAGAGCAGCTTGGAAAATTGATCCAGGAACTCTGTTGGAATGAAGATCGTTTTATCCGTGGGTTTACGGAGAGGGGAGAGGTTATCGGAAAGAGAACTGACCCGGAGGCAAATATGTGGCTGAATCCACAGAGCTGGGCTGTGATCAGCGGTCTTGCAACAGAGCGGCAGGCAGATCTGGCTCTTCAAATGGTTTATGAAAGATTGAATACAGAATACGGTGCAATCCTTATGGATCCTCCATATCATGCAAATGCTTTCGACGGAGCACTTGCGGTTATCTACAATGCAGGAACAAAGGAAAATGCGGGAATTTTTTCACAGTCACAGGGATGGCTCATTCTGGCAGAAGCACTTTGCGGACATGGTGAGCGTGCATTTAATTATTTCCTGGAGAATGCTCCGGCAGCGCAGAATGACAGGGCTGAGATCAGACAGCTGGAGCCATACTGCTATGGACAGTTTACAGAAGGAAAAGCAAGCCCGAATTTCGGACGATCTCATGTGCACTGGCTGACAGGAACAGCATCTACTGTGATGGTAGGATGTGTAGAGGGAATTCTTGGCATGCGTCCGGATTTCTATGGCTTACGTATAGCACCATCGATTCCAAAAGAATGGGAGAAGTTTGAGATAAGCAAGGATTTCCGTGGATGTCATCTCCATATCACTGTGAAGAATCCGGGACATGTGGAAGCCGGATGTAAAAAACTCTATGTAAATGGAGAAGAACTTCCGGGTAATTATATTCCGCAGGAGAAACTTACCGGTGAGACAGAAATTGAATTCTATATGTCATGACATAATGGATATAAATTGCGAGGAGATCACATTTATGAATACAAAGTAAAATGGAATATAAATACCGTTTTATTTTGGCAGGAAGGAGATCACAGAATGAAATATATAAAATTTCAGGATAAAAATGGAAGTTTTTCCATAGAAAATCCGGAGAATTACAGCGGTTTATATATACCTCTGGCCGGAGAAAACGGATTGAAATCCGCGATCACCCCTTCTCTGGGAGGAGACAGCAAACTGGATCAGAATCATTTTCTGCTGGAACCGGTAAGCATTGAGAATCTTCATAATAATCGAAACACCAGAAATTTCTGGTGCAAGATAAAAGGAAAAGGTTACTGGTCAGCATGCGGAGTTTCGGCAGAACAGGAATTTCAGAAATATACTGATAAACAGGATAAAAGCAGCCTGGAAGCCGGATTTATGTGGCAGAAGCTGCACAGAACTTCTGAGAAATACGGACTTCAGTCAGAGATTTTGTCTTTTGTGACAGTGAAAGGTGATGCGGAGGTCCATCTTGTAAAGATTACCAATATTGAAGAGGAAGAACAGGAGATCACACCGGTTGCTGTAATACCTGTATATGGAAGAAGTGCAGACAATCTCAGAGATCACAGGCATGTGACTTCCCTTTTGCACAGGATAAGAACAACGGAGTACGGTGTTGAAGTAAAACCGGTGCTTTCTTTTGATGAAAGAGGTCATCAGAAGAATAATACTGCATATTTTGTATATGGATCTGAAGGCGAGGGAACGGAACCGGAAAGCTTTTATCCTGATGTGGAAATGTTTATCGGAGAAGGCGGTTCTTTCCTGATTCCGGAGGTGGTCAGAGAAGAGAAAAAAGGTGTTCCGGCAGGAACAGAAATTGAAGGAAAGGAAGCTGTCGGTGGTATTCGTTTTGCATCCAGGGTTCTGAGACCACATGAAACAGCTGTATATGTTGTGACAGCGGGAATATCTGAAAAAAATCAGCTGCCGGAGGAGACTGCACGGTTTTACAGAACTGAAAAACAGGTTGCAAAAGAATTTGAACATGTAAAAAAACACTGGACAGAAAAAGTGAATGTTTCTTTTGAGACAGGTGATGAGGACAGAGATAATTATTTGAAATGGATTTGTTTCCAGCCGATATTAAGAAGAATTTACGGTTGTTCATTCCTCCCGTATCATGATTATGGAAAAGGTGGAAGAGGCTGGCGTGATCTCTGGCAGGACTGTCTGGCACTTCTGATCATGGATCCTTCTGTTGTACGTCAGATGATCGTCGATAATTACGGTGGAGTACGCATCGATGGAACCAATGCCACGATCATCGGAAACAGACAGGGTGAATTTATCGCAGACCGCAACAACATTGCCCGCGTGTGGATGGATCATGCTTTCTGGCCATTTGTGACAACGCAGCTTTATATGGATCAGACCGGGGATATGAATGTCCTTTTTGAGAAGATTCCATATTTCAAGGATCTTCAGACAAAAAGAGGAACTGCGCATGATGAAAAATGGAGCAGTGCCTATGGAGAAAATCAGAAAACAGAATCCGGTGAGATTTATTACGGAACGGTTCTGGAACACATTTTGCTGGAAAATCTCTGTGCTTTTTATGATGTAGGAGAGCACAACGAGATGAAACTTCACGGGGCAGACTGGAACGATGCCATGGATATGGCATGGGAAAATGGTGAGAGTGTGGCATTTACCTGTGCATATGCTGGAAATATGAAGAACATCGCAGAATATCTTAGAAAACTTCAGGAAAAGGAAATGTTTGACAGGATTGAAGTTGCGGAAGAAATGGAAATCCTGTTTACCGGAGACCGTGAGCTTTATGAAAGCCCGGAGAAAAAGCAGCAGCTTCTGAGACAGTACACAGAAAAATGTGCACATGATATCAGCGGAAATACCATTGTGATCCGTCTGGACCAGCTTAGCCGGAATCTGGATGAAAAGGCAGACTGGATGATGGAAAACATCCGCAGAAGAGAATGGGTAAAAGACGGAGAAAACGGCTGGTTCAACGGATATTATGATGATCATAAACGTCCTGTGGAAAGGGCAGAAAATAGCCAGATACGTATGATGCTTACCAGTCAGGTATTTGCAATCATGAGTAAAACCGCACAGAAAGATCAGATTGAGTCTATCTGTAAAAGTGCGGATAAATATCTTTTTGACCGTCAGGCAGGAGGATATCGTCTGAATACCAATTTCCATGAAGAAAAATTTGATCTGGGAAGAATGTTCGGGTTTGCTTATGGAGAAAAGGAAAACGGAGCGGTATTTTCCCATATGGCTGTTATGTATGGCAATGCACTGTATAAAAACGGCTATGCAAAAGAAGGACATAAGGTTCTGGAAACTCTTCTGGACGCTGCCATGGATTTTGAGAACAGCAGGATGTATCCTGGAATTCCGGAATATTTTGATAATCAGGGAAGAGGATTGTATGCATATCTTACCGGTGCTGCAAGCTGGTATATGCTGACTATGATCACAGAGGTATTTGGCGTCAGAGGAGATCTTGGAGATCTGGTGATCGCGCCGGCACTGATGCCGGAGCAGTATAATGAGAATGGACAGGCATCTCTTACTATGGAATTTGCCGGAAGAAAGCTGGAGATCTGTATCTGCAATCCGGAGAAAAAACTTCCTTCAGAATATAAAATAAAAACAGTATGGTGCGATGAAAAGGAAATGAAAAACAAACAGAGTACCTGTGTACGTATAGATCGGGAATTGCTCGAAAAGCTTTCTGTAAAAGAAACACACAGGATCAAAGTGGAACTGATGTAACCGAAATTGGTTATACATAATTGTTAAATTACAGAAACAGAAGTATCAATAGGAAAACGGCATCCCACAGTTGTAAAAAGCTGCGGGGATGTCGTTTTTGATGCTGATAAAAAATATCAGCCATAATAATAAGGATGTTTACCACATGGATTTGTAATATTTGTCACGGTACTTCTTTGGGGTAAGGCCGGTGAAGTTTTCAAAGATCTGGATAAAATGACTCTGTGAAGAGAAATTCAGATAATTGGCGATATCAACGACTGCTTTATCAGAGTATCGGAGCAGGTGAGTGGCTTTTTCGATTTTTTTTTCGCGGATGTAATCACTTATGGATACTCCAAGATTCTGTTTGAATACTCTGGACAGATAACTGGGAGAGAGTCCGGTATGTTCTGACAGATCCTGAATGGTGATACGCTCCTTAATGTGACCGTAAATATAGTCCACGCATTGCATGACCGGTCTGGAAAGAATAGAGCTTTTTTTCTGGAGGATCATTTTTCCGGTAAAATCTCTGGCCATAATATGATGCAGATCTGCAATCTGGCGTACAGTGGTGCAGGAATCCATTTTCAGAATGTAAAAATCGCTGAGACGATATGCCTGTTCAGACTCCAGTCCACCGTCAATACAGTAACGGGTGAGCATGGCAGTAGTGACAACGAAATGATACTTCAGGTTGGTCAGAGGATTTTTGGAGAGGATACCGGTTCCCTTCAGATGAAGAAAAGAGTCTTCCTCGCAGTTTTTGTTTACAGCTTCCATATCACCGGCTCTTACGGCATTGTAAAAAGAATATTCCACAGAGGGAGAGCGATGAAGAGCTTCCAGTTCTGTATCTTCCAGTTCATTAGTAATCCAGTCTTGGGAAATGGACATATTGATATCCTCCTTATATGTTGGTGTTTAAGGAATGTATTGGTTTCTTATATTATGACATGAATCTGACATTTTGTTAAGATTAATAATATAATCGCAGATAAAAAAATGGTATATTTTTATCATCAAAGGTAAAGCATCGGGGATGCTACAGAAAAAGGAGGATTTATACTATGAAAAAAAGAGCGGTATCTATGATCCTTGCAGCAGCAATGGTTTGTGGAATGATGACAGCAAATGTAAGCTGTGTATCTGCAAAAGGATCGGATGAGGGAAAAGTGATCAATATTTATTCCTGGAATGATGAGTTCCGTCAGAGACTGGAAGCTGTTTATCCGGAAGTAGAGTCCACTTCCAAAGATGGTACAGTTACAAAACTGAAAGATGGTACAGAGATCCACTGGATCGTAAATCCGAACCAGGATGGCGTATATCAGCAGAAACTGGATGAGGCACTTCTCAACCAGGCTGATGCAAGTGCAGATGATAAGGTAGACATATTCCTTTCTGAGACAGATTATGTATTCAAATATACAGACAAAGATGCAGATGTTGCAATGCCTCTTACTGATCTTGGCATTGATCCGGACAAGGATCTTGCAGATCAGTATGATTTCACGAAAACAACAGCTTCTGATGCGGATGGAGTACAGAGAGGCGCCACATGGCAGTGCTGCCCGGGTGTCCTTGTATATCGTCGTGACATTGCGAAAGATGTTTTCGGTACTGATGACCCGAAAGAAGTTGGCGAGAAGATGAAAGACTGGGATACAGCCAAAGAATCAGCAGCTCAGCTGAAAGAAAAAGGATATTATACATTTGCTTCTTATGCAGACACTTTTCGTTTATATGGAAACAGCATTGAGAATCCGTGGGTAGAGTCCGGTGATTCTGTGATCAAAGTAGATTCAAAGATCATGGACTGGGTAAAAGATTCCAAAGAGTGGCTGGATGCAGGTTATCTTAACAAAACTGTAAAAGGTCAGTGGAACGATGACTGGAACAAGGCAATGAGTTCTGAGTCCAAGGTATTCGCATTCCTCTTCCCGGCATGGGGTATCGACTTTACTCTGAAACCAAACTGGGATGGAGCAGAAGGTGACTGGGCTGTTACAAATCCTCCGCAGGAATACAACTGGGGTGGTTCTTACATTCAGGCTGCAACAGGAACAGATGATCCGGAACATGTCAAAGATATTATTCTGGCAATGACGGGAAATAAGGATAATCTTCTTAAGATTTCCAAAGAATACTCTGATTTTACAAATACAAAATCCGGTATGAAAGATGCAGCTACAAATGCAGATTTCGCATCTGATTTCCTTGGTGGACAGAACCCGTTTGAGTATTTTGCACCGGTTGCAGAGAATATCAAGATCGCACCGCTTTCCGCATATGACCAGGGTTGTGTAGAGCTGATCCAGAACGCTTTCAGTGATTACTTCCAGGGTAAAGTAGACTTTGACAAAGCAAAAGCCAACTTTGAGACAGCTATTCAGGAGCGTTATCCGGAGATCACAGAGATCCAGTGGCCGGAATAAATACCACATGAGGATAATTGTTGATGCTGCAGGATCTTTGGATCCTGCAGTTTGCTGGAAAGGAAGAGCATTATGAAGAAAAAGAGCGTTAATTACGGAAAATGGGGATACATATTTATTCTTCCGTTTTTTGTGATCTATTTTATCTTTTCGCTGATTCCGCTGTTTGATACAGTGAGATACAGCTTTTTTGAATATTTCCGTTCTGGAATCAAGCAGATTGGTCCTAATTTTATAGGACTTGCCAATTATGTCAGCCTTCTGCATTCTGACATGCTGAAATACGGACTGAATACACTGATCCTTTGGGTGATCGGATTTGTTCCGCAGATTGTTATTGCACTGGTGCTTGCATGCTGGTTTACCGATGCCAGGCTGAAGCTTCATGGCAAGCAGTTTTTTAAGGTTGTAATTTATCTGCCGAATCTGATCATGGCATCAGCATTTGCACTTCTGTTTTTTACCATGTTTTCCACAAACGGACCTGTAAACTCCATTTTGTGTTCACTGGGCTGGATAAAGGAACCGATTGATTTTCTGGGCTCTGTTCTGGGAACAAGATCATTGGTAGGTTTCATGAATTTCCTGATGTGGTTCGGAAACACGACCATCATGCTGATGGCAGCAGTAATGGGAATCAGTATGGATATTTTTGAAGCATCGGATCTGGACGGATGCAACAGCATTCAGCGTTTCGTCTATATTACGCTTCCACTGATTCGTCCGATTCTTTCCTATACTCTGATCACTTCCATCATCGGTGGCCTTCAGATGTTTGATGTACCGCAGATCCTCACAAACGGACAGGGTAATCCGGACAGAACATCCATGACACTGATTATGTTCCTGAACAGCCATCTGAAGAGCAAGAATTATGGTATGGCCGGAGCATTGTCTGTATACCTGTTTATTATCAGTGCAATCCTCTGCTTCTTTGTATATCGTATGACTAACGACAATGATCCGGACGGATCTAAGAAAGCAGCGAAAAAGAGAGCAAGAGCAGAAAGGAGAAAAACAAAATGATGAAAGATAAGACAGCCAGCAGGATCAGAAGTATCGTGGCACATGTGGTACTTATTATTCTTTCCTTTATGTGTCTCTTTTTCTTTTATGTACTGATCGTGAATGCGTCTCATTCTCATGCAGAGCTTCAGAAGGGATTTTCTGCTCTTCCTGGAAAATATTTCTGGAAAAACCTGATGAATGTTGCAAATGACGGAAGCTTTCCGATGTTCAGGGGAATTCTTAACAGTATTATCGTGTCCGGATGCAGTGCAGTATTATGTACATATTTTTCCTCACTGACAGCATATGGTCTTTATGCCTATGATTTCAAGGCAAGGAATGTAGCGTTTACATTTATCATGGCGATCCTCGTCATGCCGACACAGGTAACTGCAATGGGCTTCCTTCGTCTGATCACAAAGATGGGATTATATGATTCCCTGCTTCCGTTGATTATTCCGTCTGTTGCGTCACCGGCCGTATTCTATTTTATGTACAGCTATCTGCAGTCCTCACTGCCGATGTCACTGGTAGAAGCAGCCAGAATTGACGGCTCCGGAGAATTCCGTACTTTCAACAGTATTGTCCTGCCAATCATGAAGCCGGCAATCGCTGTACAGGCGATTTTTACATTTGTAGGCTCCTGGAACAATTATTTCGTTCCTGCTCTGGTTATCCAGTCTAAAAGCAAGATGACTGTTCCAATCCTGATTGCAACACTTCGTGGAGCAGATTATATGAATTTTGATATGGGTAAGATTTACATGATGATCACAGTTGCCATTGTGCCGATCATTATCGTATATCTCCTTCTTTCCAAGTTTATCATCGCAGGAGTGACACTTGGAGGCGTAAAAGAATAACAAAAGGTAGCAGGTAAGATATGACAGTTAAGAAATGGAAACACAGCGGAACGAAGAAACACAGCATGTCAGACCGTGAAATACGAAACGGTCTTCTTTCGGAAAAAGCAGCAGAGGAGGGTATTGTACTGCTGAAAAATGATAAAAAAATACTTCCTCTGAATATTTCCACGAAAATAGGTTTATACGGCGCCGGTGCGGGAAAGACAGTGAAAGGCGGAACAGGTTCCGGTGATGTGAATAACAGAAGTAACATTTCTATTTATCAGGGACTGAAAGAAAACGGTATTCAGATCGTAAGCGAGAAATGGCTGGCCAATTATGAGTCAATATACGCAGAAGCACGCCGGGCATGGAAAGAAAAAATACTGGAAGAAGCAAAGTTTGTGGAAAATCCTTTTGATGCCTATGCGGAAAATCCTTTTGCAATGCCGGAAGGCCGTGCAGTTACAGCAGAAGATACTGTCGATGCCCAGACAGCAATCTATGTGGTAAGCAGGATTTCCGGTGAGGGAAAGGATAGGCGCAGGGTCGAGGGAGATTATTATCTGAGTAGACGGGAGCGGGAGGATATCCGGTTCCTTGATGCACAGAAGATTCCTACAGTACTTATCCTGAATTCCGGCGGTCCGGTAGAACTGACAGATATTCTGGAAGAAACAGAAAATATCTGTGCTGTCCTGAATATTTCCCAGCTTGGACAAAGAGGCGGACTTGCCCTCGCCAATGTCCTTCTGGGAAAGGTAACTCCAGGCGGCAAGCTGACTGCAACATGGGCCAGAAGGTATGAGGATTATCCGTGTGCAGAGGAATACAGCTATCTCAATGGCAAGCTTGAAAGAGAAGAGTACAAGGAAGGAATTTATACAGGATATCGTTATTTTGATACTTTTGGTGTAAAACCGCTGTTTCCGTTTGGATATGGACTTTCTTACACAGAAATGCAGATACGCTTCCATGGGATGAAAACATCAGGGGATGGCGTTGAAGTTGAAGCAGAGGTAACGAATACAGGAGAAACTTTTTCGGGAAAAGAGGTCGTGCAGGTCTATGTGTCTCTTCCACAGGATGAATCAGGGAAGGAATACCGTCGGCTAGCTGGCTTTGCAAAAACAAAACTTCTGAAGCCGGGGGAAAAAGAACTGCTGAAAATCAGGATCGACAGAAAGACACTGGCATATTTTTCCGAAGAGCAGCATGCCTGGATTGCTGAAAAAGGTTATTATGCTGTCTGGGTCGGAAACAGCATTGCATCGCTTACGCTGGCTGCAATGCTTGAAGTGCCGGAGAGTGTGATCCTGGATAAAACGAATATCCTTGAGAATCAGACTGATATTACTGAAGAAGTTTATGACCGCCAGAATCTTTCTGCCAGAACTCTGAAATGGAAAGAGAAGGCAGAGAATGAGAAGATTGGAAGATATATCTATTATCCTGAACCAGAGAAGAGAACAGAATGCACCTGCCAACCGGAAAATAAGATTCCTGCAAAGGATCTGCTCCCGCTGTTTTATGGAAATATTGCTGGAATCTCCAGTAATCTGGGGGCGGCAGGAATCCGTGTTCCTGGCTCTGCCGGTGAGACCACGGCTGCTCTTTATGAGCAATATGGCGTTTCCCCACTGATCATGCCGATGGGCCGGCAGGACTGAGACTTCAGCAGAATTATGAAGTAGACAGAGAAACAGACACAGTATATGGAATCGGTGTCCTTGGATCTCTGGAAAACGGATACCTGAGAACAGATGAGACTCACGAAAACGCAGACAGATATTATCAGTTCTGTACGGCATTTCCGGTTGGAACTGCACTGGCTCAGACCTGGGATACTGCCCTTGTGGAAAAAGTTGGAATAGCGGTGGCAGAAGAAATGGAAGAATTCCACATAGATCTCTGGCTAGCACCTGGTCTTAATATTCAGAGAAACCCTCTGTGCGGCAGAAATTTTGAGTATTATTCCGAAGATCCGCTGCTTTCCGGAACCATGGCAGCAGCCATGACAAAAGGAGTGCAGAGCAGACCTGGCTGCGGTGTTACCGTTAAGCATTTTGCCTGCAACAATCAGGAAGATAATCGTATGGGTGTGGATGCACAGGTATCAGAACGTGCCCTGAGGGAAATTTATCTGCGTGGTTTTGAGATTGCAGTTAAAGAAAGCAGACCAGTGGCAATCATGTCTTCCTATAATTTACTGAATGGTGTCCATGCTGCAAACAGTGTTGATCTCTGTACAGCCATTGCCCGAAAAGAATGGGGATTTGACGGTGTGATCATGTCAGACTGGAATACAACGGTTCCGGAAGATGGAAGTATTCCGTGGAAATGCGTGACAGCAGGAAATGATATTATCATGCCTGGTAATGCAGCCGATGCAGAAAATATCCGAAAAGCTTTTGAAGACGGAAAGCTTTCGGAAGAAGTTGTCAGAATGTCTGCGGGACGTATTCTGAACCTGATACACACACTGACAGCAGAATAAAAAAAATTATATAGTAGTGAAAAACTTGCCTGAATTCAATTTTCGATTTATCATTGGATTCAGGCATATTTTTTGTAGATGTCGCGCAAGGCAACCCGTTTTAGGCGGAGAATCCTGCAGGCAGTTTTTTATATGCCGTGAAAAGGAGAATACCATGAACATAAAACGAGCAAAGCAGGAGATCAGAGATTCCATAGAAGCATATCTTTCAAAGGACGAATTCGGTGAGTACCGGATCCCGGCGATCCGACAGAGACCGATCCTTCTTATGGGCTCCGGGAATCGGAAAGACACAGATTATGGAACAGATAGCAAGGGAATGCGGGATTGCTCTTGTTTCCTATACCATTACCCACCACACCAGGCAGAGTGCTGTGGGACTTCCTTTTATTGTAAAAAAGAATTATGGTGAGGAAGAATTTTCTGTCACGGAATATACCATGAGTGAGATCATTTCGTCCGTTTACGACAAAATGGAAAAAACAGGTCTGAAAGAAGGCATCCTGTTCATTGATGAGATCAACTGCGTATCTGAAACACTAGCGCCGATGATGCTGCAGTTCCTTCAGGGAAAAACCTTCGGAAACCAGAAGGTGCCGGAAGGCTGGGTAATCGTCACAGCAGGCAACCCGCCAGAATATAACAAATCCGTCCGGGAATTCGATGTGGTCACTCTGGACCGTATCAAGAAGATCGATGTGGAGGCAGACTTTGATGTATGGAAGGAATACGCCTATCAGCAGGGAATTCATCCGGCGGTGATCTCCTATCTGGAGCTTCGCAGAAAAATTTCTACAGGGTGGAGAATACTGTAGATGGAAAGATTTTTGCAACAGCCAGAGGCTGGGAGGATCTTTCCCGTCTGATCCAGGTTTATGAGATCCTTGGAAAAAACGTAGACCGTGAGGTGGTCAGTCAGTACATTCAGCACAGGATGATCGCGAAGGATTTTGCAGGCTATCTGGCTCTTTATTATAAGTACAGAACGGACTATAAAGTGGAGGACATCCTGAAAGGAAAGTGGGATCCCATTACTCTGGGTAAGATCCGCACAGCCTCTCTGGACGAGCATTTGAGCATTGTAAGCCTTCTCAACGGAAAGCTCAGCGAGCTTTTTACAGAATGCTATCTTACCGATGCCTACCTCACGAAACTGTATGATTATATGGTGTACTTCAGAGAAAATCAGGACAGCCTCACAGCAAAAAATCTCATGGAAAAAGCAGAGGCGGATCTTGAAAAGGACAAAAAGAGTGAGCTTCTTACAAAACAGCAGGAGCGTATACAGAAACGTGTTGTGTCATTTTTTGAAAATGCGTCCGGATTGAAATCAACCTCGGGATCAATTGGATCGGAATCAACCGGATCAGATAAAACCGGATCAGGTTCAGAGCTGGCAGGAGGCGGAAGTGCCGCAGCAGAATCGGAAGTTCCATCATCAAACCGGAACTATGAGTTTGTGAAAGCCCTCTTTGAATCCGAAACCGAAGCCTACGAAAATCGAACCGATGAAATATCTCTTACTCTTCAGAACGTCTTCGACTTCATGGAAGCTGCTTTTGGGGACAGCCAGGAAATGGTGGCATTTATCACAGAACTGAATGCCAACTATTATAGTCTCTGGTTCATTCGGGAGAACGGTTCTGACCAGTATTACAGGCATAATAAAGGTCTTCTTTTTGACGACCGCCAGAAAATGCTTCTGGGCCAGATGGAGGAAGTGGAAAACATTCTCAATAATGGAATAAAATAATATGTCTTACCAATTTATTATTTACTATTGATTAAATTGGGGAATTATCGTATAATATTTACTATAAAAGTCCGGAAAATAGAGAGGGCAAATAGTCAAAATGCACAGACTGACTGAATGGCTGCAGAGCGATCATCTGGTGCAGAACTGCATGATGACTGAGAATGGTAAATATCCACTTGTCTATATTCCGGGATTTTTATGTAAAGGAAGGCAACACAATAATAAAGGAAGGCGGCCGAAACGGACGACATGTTTACAAAGATTACAGAAGAACGAGCATTTGACGGAATATTAGCGCAGATCATAGAAAATATCCGGCGGGGAGAACTGAAGCCGGGGGACACTTTACCTGCGGAACGTGTTATGGCAGAATCACTGGGAGTTTCCAGACCTGCTGTCCGTGAAGTCCTGCGGGCACTGGAGCTGATGGGAATTGTCACAACGGTCCGCGGCGGAGCCAACTATATTACCGAGAATATGGATCAGTGGCTTTCTGCACCACTGGCCCTTCTTTTTCAGCTGAATAACAGCCATGTACAGCAGGTACAGGAACTTCGTTCTGCGCTGGAGCAGGAGCTGCGCTTCTTGCAGCCGGGAATTGTACGGAGAAGGATGCATTAGATCTGCGTTCCATCCTGGCACAGCTGGAGAGCTCAGAGGACGAGAAAGCCCGTGCAGGTCTTGATAAGAAGCTTCATACGAAGATTGGCAGGATCGCAGGGAATCCTATGATCTATAATGTTCTGGATGCGGCAGCGCAGCTGACAGAGGAGATCATTTCCGGCACCCGAGCCTATATTATGCAGAAACATAATTCCGCTCTTGAGGTGGATGACCAGCACAGAAGGCTGGTGGAAGCCATTATTTCCGGAGACCGGAACCAGGCGGAGAAGCTGATGCGCGAACATATGGAAACCATTGAGAAATATATACTGGAGATTGCGCAGCAGCAGGGGGAGAACAGCCTTGTATTTCATCGCTGATCCACCTGAAAAAATTAAATAAAATTTCAGTAAAAATCCCGTTAATCTGGTAAGACCACTATTGATTTTGGTAAGACCGCGTGCTATAATAGGGACTGTATTGGTAATACCAAAAAAGTTTGATATTATGGCAGCATCCTGAAGGCTTCATGACGAGACAGCATAAGATGAGACAGCGTAAGTTGGGACAGCATGAGACTAGACAGCGTAAGGTAAGATAGCATGAGGCAGGACAGCATAAGACGAGACAGCACAGGATGAAGGTTACTGTACCCCCTGCAGTATCATATAAAATATGTAGCAGGCCACAGCGTGGGCGGTAACCTGCCGGAAATATCAGGAGAAAGGACTTGCGATTATGGGATATGTAAAATGGAGTTATGACACACTGAACCATTTCTGCGGAGACGTTTTTAAAGCGTTTGGCTTTTCTGAGGAAGAAGGAAGCATCATTAAAGATGTTCTTCTGACTGCTGATCTGTATGGGATCGAGAGCCACGGAATGCAGAGGATGGTTCGTTACCATAAAGGAATCGAGAAGGGGACTATTCATCCCCAGCGAAACCGGAAGTTGTTTTTGAAACACCGATTTCTGCCGTGATAGACGGACATAACGGGATGGGCCAGCTGATCAGCATTTTGCTATGGAAAAGGCAATTGAGAAGGCAAAGACAACTGGTGTGGGAATCGTAAGTGTACGAAATTCCAACCATTTCGGTATTGCAGGATATTATGCGAACATGGCCTGCCATGAAGGCCTTCTTGGAATGGCATGTACCAACTCCGAGGCGATCATGGTACCGACTTTTGGAAGAAAGGCTATGCTGGGCTCCAACCCGATCGCAGTCGCTATGCCTGCAGACCCGTATCCGTTTTTCTTTGACTGTTCCACAACAGTTGTAACCAGAGGTAAACTGGAAATGTATAATAAGATGGGCAAGCCTCTTCCGGATGGCTGGGCACTTGACAAAAACGGTCATGCCAGCAATAATGCACCGGATGTACTTGCAAACATCGTAGCCAAGAAGGGCGGCGGAATCATGCCTCTTGGTGGAAACGAGGAAGTCAGCGGAAGCCATAAGGGATATGGCTATGGAATGCTCTGTGAGCTGTTCAGCTCTATTCTTTCCATGGGCGTTACCTCCGACAAATGCTGTACATTCCCGGACAAGACCGGTATCTGCCATGGATTTATGGCGATCAACCCGGCGGCATTCGGAGATCCGGATGCGATCCGCAAGCATTTTTCAGAATATCTTGAGGCACTTCGGGAGAGTCCGAAGGCAGACGGTCAGGACAGGATCTATACACACGGCGAGAAAGAGGTAGCTGCTGAAAAAGACAGAAAAGAGAATGGCATTCCGGTCAACGACAATACCATGGTAGAGCTTGCTGATCTCTGCAGTTATCTGAAGCTTGATTTTGGCTCTTATTTTGAAGGCTATGAGCTTCCGAAGGACAGTAAATTCTTCAATGGTAATTATTAATTCAGGTAATCCTTTTGAAATGAAATATATCATAATTATCCAAGGAGGAAAAGAAAATGGATTATGCAAAAGAGTCATTAAGACTGCACGGAGATTGGAAAGGTAAGATCGAGGTTGTTACAAGAGTGCCGGTTGAGAATAAAGACGACCTTTCTCTTGCATATACACCAGGTGTAGCTCAGCCTTGCCTTGAGATCCAGAAAGATATCAATAAATCCTACGAGCTTACAAGAAGATGGAATATGTGTCTTGTTGTAACAGACGGTTCCGCAGTTCTTGGTCTTGGTGACATCGGACCGGAAGCCGGTATGCCTGTAATGGAAGGTAAATGTGTACTTTTCAAAGCATTCGGCGATGTAGACGCATTCCCGCTTTGCATTAAGAGCCATGATGTAGACGAGATCGTAAATACTATTTACATGATCTCCGGATCCTTCGGTGGTGTTAACCTTGAGGATATCTCCGCTCCGAGATGCTTTGAGATCGAGAAAAAACTGAAAGAGAAATGTGATATTCCGATCTTCCACGATGACCAGCACGGAACTGCAGTTATCACACTTGCAGGTCTGACAAATGCTCTGAAGGTTGTCGGAAAGAAGAAAGAGGATGTTCGTATCGTTATGAACGGTGCAGGTGCAGCTGCTATCTCTATCTGCAGACTTCTTCTGAAAGCAGGCTTCAAGGATGTTACACTCTGCGATAGAAAGGGTGCCATCTATGAGGGACGTACAGAAGGAATGAACCCGGTTAAGGAAGAGATGAGCAAGCTCACAAACCTTCAGAAGAAACAGGGATCTCTTGCAGAGATGCTGGTTGGCGCGGATGTATTTATCGGTGTTTCCGCTCCTGGAGCAGTTACAACAGAGATGGTTAAGACAATGAACAAAGATGCCATCATCTTCGCATGCGCAAACCCGACACCGGAGATCTTCCCGGATGACGCAAAAGCAGGCGGAGCAAAGGTTATCTCCACAGGAAGAAGTGACTTCCCGAACCAGATCAACAACGTTCTTGCATTCCCTGGAATCTTCCGTGGTGCATTTGATGTAAGAGCAAGTGATATCAACGATGAGATGAAGATCGCAGCTCCAAGGCTCTTGCAGATCTGATCACAGATGAGGAGCTTTCTCCGGAGTATATCATTCCGAAGGCATTCGACAAGAGAGTCGGACCGGCTGTCGCAAAAGCAGTAGCAGAGGCAGCAAAAGCAACAGGCGTAGCACGTATCTGATCTTAAACGCCTGATACGAACCAAAACAGCCTTCATTAAGAAGAATATATCAGACACCCGTACTCCGTAACCCGGTACGGGTGTCTTTTTGTTTCCCAGCAGGTGGTATTACCCTTTGACAAATGTCTTCGCAGTGAGTACAATAGCAAAAGGATATGATAGGAGGTTAAGCACAGCATGAAACCATGGGAAGCTAATATACGAAAAGTAGTGCCGTATACTCCTGGCGAGCAGCCAAATGAGAGAGGCATGATCAAACTGAATACAAACGAGAATCCATATTCACCGGCTCCGGGTGTGGAGAAGGCGCTGAAGGCCCTTGATGCCGATACCCTGAGACTTATCCGGATCCGACAGCAGGAGACCTGGTACACAGTATTGCCGCGTTCTACGGCCTGAAGGACGAGCAGGTATTTACAGGCGTTGGTTCCGATGACGTACTGGCTATGTGTTTTCTCACATTTTTTAATTCAGAGAAACCGATCCTGTTCCCGGACATCACTTATTCTTTCTATGATGTATGGGCAGATCTTTTAAGGATCCCATATGAGCGCCCGGCATTAGATGAGGAGTTCCATATCCGTAAGGAAGATTATTTCCGTGAAAACGGCGGAATCGTATTCCCTAATCCCAATGCACCGACCGGCGTGGAAATGCCTCTTTCTGAGATTGAGGAGATCGTGGCAAAGAATCCGGAGAGTATCGTGATCGTAGATGAGGCGTACGTGGATTTCGGAGCAGCATCCGCACTGCCGCTGATCGAAAAATATGATAATCTGCTTGTTGTGCAGACCTTCTCCAAGTCCAGATCCCTGGCAGGAATGCGTATCGGATATGCCTTCGGAAATCCGGAGCTGATCAAATATCTCAATGATGTGAAATATTCCTTTAACTCCTATACCATGGATCGTACTACTATCGCGGCTGGTGTAGCATCTATGGAGGATAAGGCATATTTTGAGGAATGCTGCCATAAGATCATTACAACAAGAGAGTGGACAAAGGCAGAGCTCAGGAGGCTTGGATTTTCCTTCCAGGATTCCAGATCCAACTTATCTTTGCCACACATGAGAGCTGTCCGGCCAAAGAGCTTTTCGCAGCACTGAGGGAGAAACATATCTATGTAAGATATTTCCCGAAGGACAGGATCGACAATCATCTCCGTATCACCATCGGTACCGATGAGGAGATGAAAAAGCTGGTAGAATTCCTGACGGAATATCTGCAGAAATAACAGTTAAGGAGGTACTATGGAAGTACTGGTACAATGGTTTTCACACCACCTTGCACAGTTTATCTCTCCCGAGGAGCTGTGTTCATCATTTCTATGATCCCGATACTGGAGCTTCGCGGCGGCCTTCTGGCAGCTTCTTTGCTGAAGATATCGGCTGCGAAGGCACTGCCGATCTGTATCGTGGGAAATATTATTCCGATTCCGTTTATCCTGCTTTTTATCCGGCAGATCTTTAAATGGATGAAAAAAACAAAGACGTTCAGAGGTCTGATCACAAAGCTGGAAAACAGAGCTATGGGAAAGAGTGACCAGATCAAGAGATATGAATTTCTGGGACTTTTGCTGTTTGTGGGAATCCCTCTTCCGGGCACAGGAGCCTGGACAGGTGCACTGATCGCCTCTCTTCTTGAGGTGGATATCAAAAAATCCTCCATTGCGATCCTGTGCGGACTTTTTATGGCAAGTGCATTATGTATATTGTTTCTTATGGAATTGTAGGAAATGTAGTGCATTGATCGATCGCAGAGAAGGAATGTCTTTTTGATCGAGATCGGATTGAAAATAAAGAAATCCCTTACCGGATCTGTAAAATAATATGTGTTCTGTATTCCGGAAACATATCAGAGATCGGTAAGGGATTTCTTTATGTGTTTTTACATATCAGGCAGAGGTATACCGAGAAGATCCTTACATAAATCTGCGCTTCAGCATGTCCGCGTTTAAAGCGTATTTCAGAGCTGTATCCCTGGTGATACGGCCTTTTTTATATAATTCCAGAAGGCTCTGGTCCATAGAACGCATCTGCTCCTGACCGATGTGGAGATCACGCCTCGATTTGGTGTACTTTATTGTCGCGGATCATATTGCGGATGGCAGGAGTCAGGCGCATGATCTCGAAAACAGGAATGTTGCGTCCGTCCACATCCGGGATCAGCTGCTGGGAGATCACAGCCTGAAGGACCATGGAAAGCTGGAGGGCGATCTGATGCTGCTGGGATGGCTCAAACACGTCCATGATGCGTTCGATGGTGTTGGCTGCTCCCAGAGTATGCAGGCTGGAAAGGACAAGATGACCGGTTTCCGCAGCGGTCATGGCAGTCTGGATGGTTTCATGATCACGCATCTCTCCAAGAAGGATTACATCCGGGCTCTGGCGTAGTGTGGCACGAAGAGAAGTCAGATAGCTTTCGGTGTCGGTACAGATCTCGCGCTGGCTGACGATACAGCGATCATGGCGGTGGAGATATTCCAGAGGATCTCCAGAGTGATGATGTGGCCTTCCCGGGTATGGTTGATCCGGTCGATCAGGCAGGCCATAGTGGTGGATTTACCGCTTCCGGCAGAACCGGTAACAAGGACCATGCCACGGGTATAGTCGGAGATATTCATCACATCCTCCGGAATGGAAAGCTCTGCAGGATCCGGCAGCCGGAAGGCGATCACGCGGATCACGGCAGCCAGGGAACCACGCTGCTTGTAGGCATTGACACGAAATCTGGAAACACCGGGAATGGAAAAAGAAAAGTCATCATCACCGGTTTCCATAAGACGGGATATATCGCGGTTTTCCGCAAGGCCGTAAATGGTGCGGAGTAAATTTTCTGTCTGATCAGGCATCAGCCTGTCACCACGGTCCAAAAGATGACCGTCGATCTTTTCTGCCAGGGGGCGGCCTGCATGATAAAGATATCAGAGACACGCCGGTTGGCAGCTTCTGCTAAAAATTCAGGAATAGGGGTATCCATAGGTTTATTCTCCTTTAAATACATTCTGGTGGTTGTCAGGTTGCCAGAATCCGGTAAGCTCTGTGTTCCATTGCAGGATCTGATAAGCGGAAGAGCTTTTTTTCTGCGGATAAAAAATCTCAAGCACTACAGAAAGCTGTTGTGTCTCGGAAATTCCAACGGAAAAGGAAAGGGTGTGGCTGTGGGAATCCCAGCTGAGATCGTTCCTTGTGTCCGCAAGCGTTTGTATCATGGAAAAATATCTGGTCTCATCGGAAGCTTTTTCCCTGTATTGCTCCAGATCATCACGGATTTCTGAAACGGTTTCTGTGGCGCTTGCGCAGCCGGTGTAATAATTTTCGGTCTGTTTCATAGAATGTCTGGCTGTGTTAAGACTGGATCTGGAGCTTCCAAGAGTAAGCAGAGCAAGTACACAGAGACACAGCACAGAGAAGATAAGAAACAGGGAAGGAATGCCGACAGTTACAAAAAACGTATGCTTCTGTTTCAATGTACAGCCTCCCTTCTGTAGTCATCAACAGGAAAACGCAGGGTGATCCGGTAAAGCTCACTGCAGTTGGAAAGCTGCCGGAAAGAAAGCTCGCCGGATTTTTCTGAAGAAGAAATATCTGTTTCCAGGATCATTTCACAGGCGGCTTCTCCAGAAGAGCAGCTCTGCCAGTTACGGTCATAATACCAGATCAGGTTGGTGTTCTTTTTGATACCCCCCGGAAGCAGGGAGAGGAACTGTTCATCGGTTCCGTCAGTGCCTTCCAGTATCTCGCCCACGGAGGTTGTGAGAGCCTGGATCTGGTTCCACTGTTCTGCCTGGAGCCGGTTTTTCCGTGCTGCCGCGAAGATCTGGATGCAGGCAGCTGAGGAAAGTGACAGAAACAAAAGGGCAAGGATCATTTCCATCAGAAAAAGGCTGGTACCGGAATTATGTCTTGATTCTTTCATGATGCCTCCTTTTTGCCAGTGCGATGAAGCAGGAATTCCGAGCAGACTCCCGTGGTACTTTCCAGGGAAAAGTGGTAAAAACCATTTCCATTTCCGAAAACCGGAAATCGGAAAGCTGTGAGATGACGGTTCCTGCATCGGAACTGGCCTGAGAGCCTTTTGCAGTGAAAAGCTCCATCAGACTGTCATTCTTCAGGTAAATATACGTGATATATTCTTTTCCTTTGATATCATCCCGGAAACAAAGGGCAGGAATATCATCCAGGGAACCGGAAAAGATCTCATCGCCGCGGTCGTGCTGCCGGAATTTGGTAGTCAGATAAGTTGCTGCGGTCCCAAGCTCGGAATCGGAGTCAGTCTGTTTCACAGTCTGCTGGTAAATCCGGGCGGAAAATAGCAGCATCAGTATAAGGAACAGAACAAAAACACCAAAAAGAAGAAGCGAAAAAAGAGAAGAAACGGAATGTCCGGTGTTCTTCCGGTGATTCATGAGGCATTCCCTCCTTTCGTACTGCCGGACAGAGCGATCACGCTGATAGACGGCAGGAGATTGGAACCGTTAGGAACATACTCTACTACGAATTTGGTTTTGTCATAAGTGATATGATAATCCAAGAGAAGCTGGGACAGGCTTTCGGGATATGTGCCTGTGAGGGCATAGGTGCGGATGGCACCGTTTTTCAGTGCCTGTTCCAGAGCATCCTGTTCTTTGTGTACGGCCTGATCGGAGGTGCTGCTGACACCTGCCACAAACAAGGTGCAGGATAAAACCAGAAGCAGCGCCGGAAAGAGAAGAAAAAATGCTCTGAGAAATTTTGTTCTGCGGCTTTCAAAAAGTTCCATGCGGTCACCACCTTACATTGCAAAATCTGAGAGGATCCCCAGAAGCGGCATCATGACGGATAAAAGGACCAGCCCCACAAGAAGAGACAGCAGGATCACGATGGTAGGCTCCACAATGGAGACTGCCTGTGAGATCAGATCTATGGATCTTTCGGTGTACTGCCGGGAAAGCCTGCGGAAGGTTTCGTCACTGGAACCGGAATAGAAGGATATCGTGATGAGACGGCCTTCCATGCCGCCGAACAGACCGGATTCTGTAAGAGCCCTGGAAAAAGTTTCTCCGCTATCCAGGATAGAGGAAGCCTTCCGGAGTCTTTCGAGTATCACCGGCTGTGAGATCAGATCCTTTGTAAGCTCCAGGCTGGTTTCAGGGGAAAGTCCGCTCCGAAGCCCCAGGGAAAGGCCCTGGGCCAGACGACTGTAATCCATGGCAACCGGGATCTCACGGAAAAACGGGAGATGGATGACCATTTTTCGCAGCAGGCTGTGGCCTTTTTCCGTAAGACTGAAAAACAGGATGCAGCCAATGAGGGCTGCGGCGAGGATCAGAAAAACAGAGGAATACCGGCTGATCACGTTACCTGCATTCAGAAGTCCCCGGGAAACCCCGTTCATTTCCATTCCCATCTGGTTAAATACCTGTTGAAATACTGGCAGGACTTTTATCAGAAGGACCAGGATCACAACAGCCATCATGCCAAGCATGAGCAGCGGGTAAGTGACTGCAGACCGTATCTGTCCTGAGATTTCTTCCTCCTGTTCATAGTGGGAACTGAGACTTTCCATGATCTCATCCAGCAGCCGGTTTCCTCACCGGTCCGGACATAGGCGGTCATGGATGTGGGAAAGATCCCGGATTCGTCAAGAGCCCGGGAAAGAGAACCGTTTTCTTCCACGGAACGGATCAGGGGTGTGAGGATCTGCCGGTCTGCATCGGTCTTGCTTTCGTCACAGAGGATGTGAAGTCCTTCCGCTGTGGATATGCCGGAATGCAGAAGCATTCCCATCTGCCCGCAGAAACTGGATAATTCCCGGGCTGTCAGTTTGTTTTTCATAATAAGGTCTCCTTTAGTTGGTCAGCGCGTGAACTGTACCGTATAATTGCTTTCATCACCGATATATTCCTGGATCGCTTCATCACCATCACTGTTGGCGTCAAAGGTGGGATCCATCAGCTTCCAGGTGTCGCCGTCAAAAGATACTGCCTTTGTCACCCAGCCTCTGCCACGGATATAAACATCGATCCATGCATGCTTTACATCACCGGAATAGCCGATCTGAAGCTTGCAGGGAATGTCCTGGCTGCGGAGCATTGCAGTAGTCAGTGCAGCGTAATCAAAACAGATCCCCGTGCCGGTGCTTAACGTATCATCTACATCAGGAAGATAACCGGCTTCGACAGAATCAGCTTTGTCATAATCGTAGGAAATATGACTGGTAACATATGTATAGAAGGTTTTCAGGATGTCGATATCGGTCATGTCTTCTTTGACAAGAGAGGCTGCCAGTTTGCAGGCTTCACTTTTGGAAGAAAAGTCCACGTACTGGTTTGGATATAGAAACGGAAGAAATTCATTCTGAAGCTTTATTGTGAGCGTTTCCGTGTAAAGGGCGGCATACTGGTTTCCATCAACCTGCTGATAGCAGGTGATGAGATACTCACCGGAGCCTTCGGAAAAAGGAAGTACCGTCTGTTCATCAGGTTCCAGAAAATAGGAATAGACCACACCGGAGGGAGCAGTAAGCTGAATGTTCATGCGGGAATCATCGGAATCGGATTCTGCAGTCAGATATCCCTGATCCTGATTGGAAATATCCAGGATCAGAGGGGAACTGCCCAGTGTTTTTTTGCCGGGGGCCTCCGGGGTGAGGACTCTGGCCGGAGAATATACCGGAGGTTCTTCATCGGAGGAAGGAGAATTTCCACAGCCTGCCAGCAGGATTCCGAAAAGCAGCCATACAAAAAAGAGACGGACTGGTAAAAATTTTGACATTGTTTCCGTTCTCCTGTTATATCATGCTTTCTTTTTGAACAGTATAGCAGATTCCGTGAAAAAAAGACAGGAGCAGGGCTCAAAATGCAGTGGAAAATGTTGACATTTCAGGGAAAAAAACATATACTCTATATATAAAGGCAAACCTGTTGAAAGACAGGGACGCAAAGCCATGGGTCTAAGGTCCGAAGGATGACTATGACAGCCGGTTGCCGCATTAAATTCCGATTTAATGACGTATTCAGATAACATCTATGAACAAGAATCTGTGTGTTAATGCGGCCGTTTATTTCGTTAGAATAAGCGGCTTTTTTGATGCCTAAAATCCGGTTTAGGTTGGAAACTGAAACGTCGGCTTTCAGAAAGGTGTGAATGATATGAAAAGAACAGATATCCGTAAAATTTTTACAGGCAGGAAAAAAGCTTTAGCAGGATGCCTTGCAGCTGTTATTGTACTGGCAGGTGGCTTTAATGTCTGGCAGTCGTCACAGGTTCCGGAATTTCCGGATTTTACAGATCCGGTAGTGGAGACTACCATCACAGAGGACGACACTCCACTTGCTTCAAAACCGAAGGTGACTACCAAAACGACTTCAAATACCAAGACAACCAGAAAAAAAGTTAGGCTGAAAAAAGCGGCGACCAAGACTTATACCAAGAAGCTTCCGACTACCAATAAGAAGAGTACGACCACAAAGAAAACAAACAGAAATACAACCGTAAAAACATTAAAGACAGTTAAGACTGCAACAACACAGAAATACACAAAGAAATCAAAAACAGCCGTTCAGACACGGAAAGTAACTACAACCATTCAGACGACCACAACAGTCATGGCGGCTTCAGCTACTGCCGGCAAAGCGAATGCAGCTTCCACAAAAAAAGTAGAAAGCATCAACATGGACAGCAAATATTCAGTAAGCAATATTGCTTCCATTGCACCGAAGATGGACAGCAGGGTGCTCAAAGCCTACAAGAAGCTTGGATTTACTGTAACGATCGATCCGTCTGTTAACTACGGAGGCTGCTTTAACGCACATTCAAGAAGCATCATCCTTCGTTTTGAGAATGAGACAATCTACCATGAACTGGGACATTTCCTTGCTTTTGTTGCGGGAAACGTAGACAGAACAAGTGATTTTGCCGCAGTTTATAACAGCGAAAAATCCAAATTTACAGGTATCAACAGAAGCTATGCAACGCAGAACAGTTCAGAATATTTTGCAGAATCAGTGCTTGAGTATGTAACAAGTCCGTCAACACTTAAGAGACAGAGACCAAAAACGTATGCAGCGATCGTGGCGGCTCTGAATAAAATTACTGATGAACGTATCCAGAGGGTCATGGATATATACGGACCGTTCTGGAGCTAAAAAAGAAGCATACAGGAACGTTGGATCTGTCCGGGAAGAGATCTCCCGGGCAGATTTTTTCTTTTTTGTGAGAAAAGTATAAAAAAAATGTCGATAAATATTTCTTGCAATAGACTCTATAAGGTGTGTATAATGAAACATAAGCTGAAAACACGCTTTCATTCAAAAAAAGTGCAGCCATGTCAGGTTGTATCTGATTCCATAAACAACAAATATATAATTTATCAGATTTAAGAATAGAGGATTTAATATGAGAGAAAAGTATGAATCATTATCTCTGGCGGTGCTGAAGGATCTGGCAAAGGCGAGAGGGATGAAGGGAATTTCTACTCTGAGAAAACCGGCACTGATTGAGCGGATGCTGGAGGAGGACGCCAAAGAGTCCGACAGAGGAAATCCCGAAGAAGTACACAAAAGTACACCGGCAGAAAATACTGTAAAAGAAAAAAGCTATGATTCGGAAAAAACAGAATATCGTACCCGTCCGGCAGGGGAAGGACTTCAGGAGCAGCGGAAGGAATATCGTAGTGATAAGAATGAGCAGGAACACAGAAGCACAAATATCCGCAGAGAGTACAACCGTGAATATAACCGGGAAGCTACAAGGGAGAACGGGAATGTTCCGTCAGAATCCACCCAGCTGGACAGTGGTGAAAAGGCTAACGGGATCCTGGAGGTCCTTCCGGATGGATATGGCTTTATCCGATGTGAGAATTATATGCCGGGTGAGAACGACATTTATGTTTCTCCTTCCCAGATCCGCCGCTTTAATTTAAAGACAGGTGATATCATCCAGGGAAATATCCGCATCAAGACCCAGGGAGAGAAGTTCAGTGCCCTTCTCTACGTATCTTCCATTAACGGTTTCCATCCGAGTGAGGGACAGAGACGGTATAATTTTGAAGATATGACACCGATCTTTCCGAATGAGAGACTTGTCATGGAGCGTGCAGGCGGTACAACGGCCATGCGTATCGTGGATCTGATCAGTCCTATCGGAAAGGGCCAGCGAGGAATGATCGTATCTCCGCCAAAGGCAGGTAAGACAACCCTTCTGAAAGACGTTGCCAAGTCTATCCTCAGGAATAACAGAGATATGCATCTGATCATTCTTCTGATCGATGAGCGTCCTGAGGAGGTTACCGATATCAGAGAGGCGATCCAGGGACCGAATGTGGAAGTGATCTATTCTACATTTGATGAACTTCCGGAACATCATAAGAGAGTTTCCGAGATGGTTGTGGAGCGTGCGCGCCGTCTTGTAGAGCATAAACAGGATGTGATTATTCTTCTGGATTCGATCACACGACTTGCCAGAGCCTATAATCTGATCATCCCGCCAAGCGGAAGAACCTTATCCGGTGGTCTTGACCCGGCGGCTCTCCATATGCCCAAAAGATTTTTTGGCGCAGCCCGTAATATGCGCGAGGGCGGAAGCCTGACGATTCTGGCAACCGCACTTGTGGATACTGGAAGCAAGATGGACGATGTTATTTATGAGGAGTTCAAGGGAACCGGTAATATGGAGCTTGTCCTGGATCGTAAATTACAGGAGAAACGGGTATTCCCGGCCATTGATATCCAGAAATCCGGAACCAGAAGAGAGGATCTGCTTCTCAGCAAGGATGAACAGGAAGCGGTTTATATTATGCGAAAAGCTCTCAACGGAATGAAAGCGGATGAGGCAGTAGAACAGATCCTGAATACCTTTGCCAGAACCAGGAACAATGCAGAACTGGTACAGACTGTAAAGAAACAGAAATTTTTATAAAGTCCTTGCATTTTACGGAAAGCTATGTTATACTTAGTAAGCTGTTTAAAATGGAATTCGTCAATTGAATACGAATAATATTAAATATATAGAGAGGTGAAAATCATGAGAGAAGGAATCCATCCGAACTACTATCAGGCAACTGTAACCTGCAACTGCGGAAACACTTTCGTAACAGGTTCTACTAAAGAGGACATCCATGTTGAGATCTGTTCCAAATGCCATCCGTTCTACACAGGACAGCAGAAGGCTACACAGGCTCGTGGACGTATCGATAAGTTCAACAAGAAATACGGCCTGAATAAGTAATTATTGCGAATACAGGAAATGAGAAGGTTGAGGTTGGGAAATCTCAACCTTTCTTTAACTGAAAAATTTTAAATTTGCACAGGAGAGAATGAATGAGATCATCGAATATCGGCGGACAGGCGGTCATGGAAGGCATCATGATGCGCCACAAGGACAAATATTCTATCGCAGTGCGCCGCCCGGACCAGGAGATCGAGCTGAAGGTAGAGGATTATAAATGTATCTTCGGAAATCACGCATTTCTGAAGAAACCGATCATCCGTGGTGTGGTAAGCTTTGTGGATTCTCTTGTGGTAGGCACGAAATGCCTGATGTATTCTGCGGAGATCGCAGGAGACGAGGAAGATGAGGAAACAGCCAGGAAGAATGAGCAGCTTACAGAAGAAGAGCGTTCTGCAAAGAAAGCCAAAGAGGATAAGCAGTTCAAGTGGCTTCTTTACATTACGGTAGCTATCTCCATGGTGGTTTCTGTGGCTGCTTTTATGTTTCTTCCGTATGTACTGGCCAGTCTGATCCGAGGGGTAGGTGCTTCGGAATTTCTGGTCACCATAGTGGAAGCCTTTGTGAAGCTGGCACTGTTTATGGGATATATGTTCCTGATCTCCAGAATGAAGGATATCCAGAGGACATTTATGTATCACGGTGCGGAGCACAAATGTATCAACTGTGTGGAGCATGGTCTGCCTCTGACGGTAGAGAATGTGTTAAAGAGCTCCAGGCTTCATAAGCGCTGTGGAACAAGCTTTCTGTTTCTGGTCATGCTGGTAAGTATTGTGCTGCATTTTATGTTTGTGGCGGTGCCGTTTTACTGGGTGAGACTGCTGGGAAGACTTCTCATGGTACCGGTAGTTGCGGGGATTTCCTTTGAGATCATCCAGTGGGCAGGAAGAACAGACAGTAAATTTGCGGACATTATGAGTAAACCAGGTCTTGCCATGCAGAAATTCACCACAAAGGAGCCTGCTGCAGATATGGCAGAGGTAGCCATTAAAGCAGTTGAGGCTGTTTTTGATTGGAGAGCTTATCTGAAAGAGGAATTTGACCTGGACATCCCATATGAGACAGAGGAGACAGAAAATGCAGACTCTTGAGTCCCTTCTGAAAAAAGGTACAACAATACTGAAAGATAACGGATTGGAAGAAGCCGGGCTGGATGCCTGGCTCCTTCTGGAATTTAAGACCGGAAAGAATCGGGCATATTATTTTGCGCATGGAGATGAACCGGTGTCTGATGAGACCGCAGCAGAGTATCTTACGCTGATCGACAGGCGGGCAGGACATATTCCTGTACAGCAGCTGACTCATCAGGCTTTTTTTATGGGCTATGAGTTTTATGTAAACGAAAACGTGCTGATTCCTAGACAGGATACGGAGACTCTGGTGGAAGAGGCATTGAAACACCTTGGGGATGTGGAAAAACCGGAGATCCTGGATATGTGTACCGGCTCCGGCTGCATCCTGCTCAGCCTTCTTCTGGAACGGCAGGATGCCTGTGGGACCGGTGTGGATGTTTCACCGGAAGCACTGGAAGTGGCAAAAAAGAATGCAGGTATTCTAAAGGTGGAGAACCGGGCGGATTTTGTGGAAAGCGATCTGTTCTCAGCACCGTATTTTTGTGAAAAAGGTGGAAAAGATAGTGGGAAATATGATATCCTTATTTCAAATCCGCCTTATATCGCAACAGAAGAAATTGAAACACTGATGGAAGAAGTCCGCCTTCATGATCCGAGGAAGGCTCTTGACGGAATGGAAGACGGGCTTTATTTTTACAGAAAGATCACAGCAGAGGCCGGAAGGTACCTGAAACCAGGCGGATGGCTTCTGTATGAAATCGGCTGCACCCAGGGTGAGGCAGTCAGTACAATGATGAAAGCAGCCGGGTTTACCGGGGTTCAGATCGTAAAGGATCTGCCGGGCCTTGACCGTGTGGTGCTTGGACAGAAACAGGAGGAAATACATGTTTGATAAACTGGATGATCTGCTGGTACGTTTTGAAGAGCTTCTCAATGAGCTGGGAGAACCGGGAGTAACCGACGATCCGGCACATTTTCAGAAGCTGATGAAGGAGCAGAGCGACCTGCAGCCAATCGTTGACGCATATAAAGAATATAAGAAAAATAAGGAAACCATCGAGGACAGTCTTTCCATGCTGGAGAGCGAGAAGGACGAAGAGATGCGTGAAATGCTGAAGGAAGAACTTTCCGATGCAAAAAAGAGAGTGGAGGAGCTGGAGCATGAGCTGAAGATCCTTCTTCTTCCGAAGGACCCTAACGACAGCAAGAACGTTATCGTTGAGATCCGTGGAGGTGCAGGCGGTGATGAGGCAGCACTTTTTGCAGCAGAGATTTATCGTATGTATGTAAAATACGCGGAGTCCCGCCGCTGGAAAACCGAGATGCTCAGCCTCAATGAGAACGGCATCGGCGGCTTTAAGGAGGTTACCTTCATGATCAAGGGTGAGGGTGCATATTCCAGACTGAAATACGAAAGCGGTGTTCACCGTATACAGCGAGTACCGGAGACAGAGTCCGGCGGAAGGATCCATACCTCTACCTGTACGGTAGCGATCATGCCGGAGGCGGAAGAAATTGATTTCCATCTGGATCTCAATGAGTGTAAATTCGATGTGTTCCGTGCATCCGGAAACGGTGGTCAGTGTGTCAACACCACAGACTCCGCAGTACGTCTTACTCATATCCCTACAGGAATCGTGATTTCCTGCCAGGATGAGAAGTCTCAGCTTAAGAATAAGGATAAAGCACTCCGTGTGCTCCGTTCCCGTCTGTATGAGATGGAGCTTGCCAAGCAGCATGACGCTGAGGCAGAGGCAAGGAGAAGCCAGATCGGTACAGGTGACCGCTCCGAGAAGATCCGTACCTACAACTTCCCTCAGGGACGTGTAACAGACCACAGGATCAAGCTTACCCTTCATCGTCTTGAGAATATCCTTAACGGAGATCTGGATGAGATCATTGACAGTCTGATCGCAGCAGACCAGGCAGTAAAGCTGACAAAGCTGAATGACCAGGAGTAAGCGCTGATTACAGCTACAGAGTTCAAAAAATTATAATAAATCAGGAGGAAACGAAAATGAAAAAGACAGCACTGGTGATCATGGCAGCCGGTATCGGCAGCGTTTTGGAAAAGGAATCAAGCAGCTTGCACCGGTAGGCCCGAAGGCGAGATCATTATGGATTATTCCATCCATGATGCACTGGAGGCAGGATTCAACAAGGTCGTATTTATCATCCGCAAAGACCTTGAAGATGAATTCAAAAAAGTGATCGGAGACCGTATCTCCAACATTACAGAAGTTGCTTATGCATTCCAGGAGATCGACGATCTTCCGGGCAATTTTACAAAACCGGCGGACCGTACCAAGCCATGGGGAACCGGACACGCTGTACTGGCAGCAAAGAAAGTCCTTTCCGAGCCATTCGCTGTGATCAATGCAGATGACTACTACGGAAAAGAAGCCTACGTAAAGGTGCATGACTACCTGGTACAGGATCATCCGCAGGATGGCCCGATGCACATCTGCATGGCAGGTTTCCGCCTTGGAAATACATTAAGTGACAACGGAAGCGTCACAAGAGGAGTGTGCCATATTGAGGACGGCAAGCTTGTGGGCGTTACAGAGACACATAACATCTTCAAGACAGCAGACGGCGCAGAGACAAGAAATGACGATGGTACAGCAGAAACACTGGATACAAAGAGCCTTGTTTCCATGAATATGTGGGGACTGACACCGGAATTTATGGAGATCCTTGAGAAAGGCTTCGTTGAGTTCCTTGGTGGAATCGAAGAGGGAGACATCAAAAAAGAGTATCTTCTTCCTGAGCTTATCGACCAGCTGATCCATTCCGGAAAAGCAGCGGTAGATGTTCTTGAGACAAAGGACGAGTGGTTCGGTGTTACCTATCAGGAGGATAAGGCATCTGTACAGGCTGCATTCAAAAAACTTACAGATGACGGCGTTTATCCGGAAGGACTGTATCAGTAATAAAGGAGAACATTATGGGTAAATATTTCGGAACAGATGGTTTTCGTGGTGAAGCAAATGTAAAACTTACAGCAGATCATGCATTTCGTGTGGGACGTTATCTCGGCTGGTATTACGGCAGAGATCACAAGGCGAAGATCGTGATCGGCAAGGATACAAGAAGAAGCAGTTACATGTTTGAGTATGCCCTTGCGGCAGGACTTACCGCATCCGGAGCAGATGCCTATCTGCTTCATGTAACCACAACTCCAAGTGTATCCTATGTGGTACGTACAGAAGATTTTGACTGCGGTATCATGATTTCCGCAAGCCATAATCCGTTTAATGATAATGGAATCAAGGTCCTTAATGAGAACGGACAGAAGATTTCCGCAGATATTGAAGCACGTATCGAGCATATCTGGACGGCGAGATCGAGGAGCTTCCGCTGGCAACCGGAGAAGATATCGGCTGTACTGTGGATTTTGCATCCGGAAGAAACCGTTATATCGGACATCTGATCTCTATCCCATGCCATGATTTCAAAAATATCAAGGTTGGCTGGATTGCTCCAACGGAAGCTCATCCGCCATTGCCAAGAGCGTTTTTGACGCACTTCGTGCAAAAACCTATGTGATCAACAATGAGCCAAACGGAACCAACATCAACCGTGGCTGCGGTTCCACACACATTGAAGTTCTGAGACAGTTCGTGGTAGATAAAGGTCTGGATATCGGTTTTGCATACGATGGTGACGCAGACCGCTGTATCGCCGTAGACCACCGCGGAAACATCATTGACGGTGATAAGATCATGTATGTGTGCGGCAAATATTTAAGAGAGAAAGGCCAGCTCAACGGAAATACAGTTGTAACAACCGTTATGTCCAATCTTGGTCTTTACAAGTCTCTGGAGCGTGAAGGCATCGACTATGAGCAGACTGCAGTTGGTGACAAATACGTTGCCGAGAACATGATGGAAAACAATTACAGTATCGGTGGTGAACAGTCCGGACATATCATCTTTAGCCGCTATTCCGCTACTGGTGACGGGATCCTGACTTCTCTTATGATCATGGAGGCATGTGTGGATCAGAAGGCCACACTCTGCGACCTTGCAAAGGAGATGAAGGTTTATCCGCAGCTTCTCCGGAATGTGCGTGTTTCCGACAAGAAAACAGCACTGGAGAACGAAAAGGTAAAAGCAGCCATTGAGGCAGCCGCAGAGGCACTTGGCGATGACGGACGTATCCTGGTACGTGAGAGTGGTACAGAGCCGCTGATCCGTGTTATGGTAGAAGCGGGAACGGATGATCTCTGCCATAAATATGTAGATAGTGTTGTTGATGTGATGGAAGCCGAAGGGCTTGTTGTAGAATAAGGAATTCCATGAAAAAAACAAAGACCGTATTGATTCTTGCAGCCGTTACAGGAGCCTTGCTTCTGGGCGGCTGTGGCAGTGAAAAAACAAAAATATATGAACAGGCCGGAAAGGATCTTTCCCAGGGAAGCTACAAGTATGCCCTGGAGGAGTACCAGAGCTCGATCCAGAACGGAGTGAAGCTGGCACAGTCCTATCGCGGGGCAGGTATCGCAAGCCTGCGTCTTGGTAAATATGAGGATGCGGTGAATAGCTTCACGGAAGCTCTGAACTGCGATAAAGTAAGCAAAAGCCTTCGTAAGGATATCCTGTCCTACCGGGCTACTGCAGAGCTGAAGTCTGGAAAATACGAGGATGCCATGCAGACTGCCAGACACTTGGAGAAGATTTTTCCATGGATGCAGGCAGTTATTTCCTCACCGGAAAGGTTGCCCTTGCCATGGATTCCTACGAAGAAGCCGCATCTAACTTCAAACAGGCCTATGGAGAAGATTCCACCTATGATATGGCGATCGAGATCTATGAGGCATATCTGGACAAGGATATGGAAGCGGACGGAACCAGATATCTGGAAGCTGCTCTTTCTTCTGAGGCCAAGGATGCCCAGGACCACTGTGACAGAGGCCGTGTCTACTACTATATGGAAGACTACAGCAACGCAAAAAAAGAGCTTCTGGAAGCAACCAAGAAGGATAATACGGAAGCATTGCTTCTTCTGGGAATGGTATATCTGGCCCAGGATGATGTGGAAAATGCTCAGGCAATGTACAAGCAGTATATTTCCGCAGTGGGTGATTCCGCCAAGGGCTATAATGGTCTGGCACTGTGCGATATCCGAAGCGGAGATTATGATTCCGCTCTTGATAACATCACAAAAGGCCTTCCGACAGCTACCACAGACGAGATGCAGAGTCTTCTGTTCAATGAGATCGTAGCCTATGAAAAAAAGCTGGATTTTGCTACTGCACTGACCAAGGTCCAGGAATATATTGAGATGTTCCCTGAAGATTCCGCTGCAAAAAAAGAGCGGGCTTTCCTGAAAACCAGAACGTCTTCGGAGGGCTGATATGGAATATTTTGAGGAAATACAGGACAGGGTTATCCTGATCGGTGTCCAGGCAGATCGGGGGGATGACATGGAGGAATCCCTGGATGAGCTTGGAGAACTTGCGGCTACGGCAGGTGCGGCGGTTGCAGGCAGGATCATTCAGAATCGTGAGGCCGTACATCCGGGCACCTATATCGGAAAAGGCAAGATCGAAGAGGTAAAAGGTCTTCTCTATGCCCTGGATGCCAATGGTGTGATCTGTGACGATGAGCTTTCTCCTGCCCAGATGAATAATCTGGAGCGGGAGCTGGAGTGTAAGGTTATGGATCGTACCCTGCTGATCCTTGACATTTTTGCGAAGCGTGCCGTCACAAGTGAAGGCAAGATCCAGGTAGAGCTTGCACAGCTTCGTTACCGGTCTGCACGTCTTGTGGGACTACGTTCTTCTCTTTCGCGACTTGGAGGAGGAATCGGAACCAGAGGCCCTGGTGAGAAAAAGCTGGAGACAGACCGTCGTCTGATCCGGAACAGGATATCCGCACTGAAGCAGGAGCTTTCCCAGGTAGAAAAGCACAGAGAGCTGATCCGTTCCAGAAGAGCTGTGGGAAATCTGAAGACAGCAGCCATTGTCGGCTATACCAATGCAGGAAAGTCCACGCTTCTGAATACACTGACAGGCGCTTCGGTGCTTTCGGAGGATAAGCTGTTTGCCACACTGGATCCGACTACCCGTCTTCTGACACTGGATGACGGACAGCAGCTTCTTCTTACGGATACCGTAGGCTTTATCCGCAAGCTTCCCCACAATCTGGTGGAAGCCTTCAAGAGTACTCTGGAGGAAGCCAAATATGCGGATTATATCATTCATGTGGTAGATGCATCCAATCCTCAGGCGGAGATACAGATGCATATCGTATATGAAACCCTGAAAGAGCTTGGTGCTCTGGGAAAAAAGACGATCACACTTTTTAACAAGCAGGACCGTGTTTCCGGGAGAGCTTTCGGGATCTCCGAGCAGACCATACGCTGAAGATTTCCGCACGGACAGGAGAGGGGCTTGAGGAATTTAAGCAGCTTCTTTCTGAGATACTGGCAGAAGGACAGATTTATATGGAACGGCTTTTTCCTTATTCGGAGGCCGGTCAGATCCAGCTGATCCGTGAGTATGGACAGCTTCTTTCGGAAGAGTATACCGAAGGAGGGATTGCTGTAAAAGCAAGAGTTCCGCGGGAAATCTATCCGAAAGTCACATAATGTTAAAATATCTACTCAGTACCATATATAGTACCGTGAACAAAACGGGCACTATATATGGTGCTTTTTATGTTGACGCAAAGAGGCGTGTCTGATACAATAAGCCTACAGCGCTTTGAACACAGATCGTGAAACGGAGTGTGTTCGTAAGCAGGCAAGTGAGGCGGAATGAAATATCCGCTTATAAATAAATGCATGAGGGAGGCATTTTCTTATGTTTCAGGTAGTAAAAAGAGACGGTGAATTAGACGAATTTAAAATGGGGAAGATCACTGCGGCAATTGATAAGGCATTTGATGCCAAAGGTAAGAATTACAGTTCGGATATGATCGATCTTCTGGGACTTCGTGTTACAGCGGATTTTCAGAATAAGATCGAGAACAACCGGATTTCTGTTGAGGATATCCAGGACAGTGTGGAGAACGTACTGATCCAGGCCGGATATTCTGATGTTGCCAAGGCGTATATCCTTTATCGTAAGCAGCGTGAGAAGATCCGCAATATGAAATCCACCATCCTTGACTATAAAGAAATCGTAAACAGCTATGTAAAGGTTGAGGACTGGCGTGTAAAGGAGAACTCAACGGTTACTTATTCTGTAGGAGGTCTGATCTTAAGCAACTCCGGAGCAGTTACCGCAAACTACTGGCTGTCTGAGATCTACGACAACGAGATCGCAGATGCACACAGAAATGCAGATATCCATATCCATGATCTGTCCATGCTGACCGGTTACTGTGCAGGCTGGTCCCTGAAGCAGCTGATCCGAGAGGGACTTGGTGGTATTGAGGGTAAGATCACTTCTGCACCTGCAAAGCATTTAAGTGTACTCTGCAACCAGATGGTGAATTTCCTGGGTATCATGCAGAACGAGTGGGCGGGCGCACAGGCATTTTCATCCTTTGATACTTATCTGGCACCTTTTGTAAAGGCAGACAACCTTTCCTATCCAGAGGTTAAGAAATGCATTGAGTCCTTTGTATATGGCGTAAATACTCCAAGCCGCTGGGGCACTCAGGCACCATTTTCCAACATTACACTGGACTGGACCGTTCCGGACGACCTTGCAGAGCTTCCGGCTATCGTAGGCGGCAAGGACATGGATTTCAAATATAAGGACTGTAAGAAAGAAATGGATATGGTCAACAAGGCATTTATCGAGACCATGATCGAGGGAGATGCCAACGGACGTGGATTCCAGTATCCGATCCCGACCTATTCCATCACAAAGGAATTCGACTGGTCTGATACCGAGAACAACCGTCTTCTCTTTGAGATGACTTCCAAGTACGGTACTCCGTATTTTTCCAATTATATCAACAGTGATATGAAGCCAAGCGACATCCGCAGCATGTGCTGCCGCCTCCGTCTGGATCTCCGTGAGCTCCGCAAAAAGAGCGGTGGATTCTTTGGCTCCGGTGAGAGCACAGGCTCTGTAGGCGTTGTTACCATCAATATGCCGCGTATCGCATATCTTTCCAGAACGCCGAAGGAATTTTATCAGCGCCTGGACCACATGATGGATATCTCCGCAAGATCTCTTCATATCAAGAGAGATGTGATCAGCAGGCTTCTGGATGAGGGACTGTATCCGTACACGAAGAGATATCTTGGAAGCTTTGACAATCATTTTTCCACCATCGGTCTTGTGGGAATGAACGAAGCGGGCTTAAATGCCTGCTGGCTGAAAAAAGACATGACAGATCCGGAAACCCAGAAGTTTACAAAAGAGGTTCTGGAGCATATGAGAAACCGTCTTTCAGACTATCAGGAGCAGTATCCGGGAGAGCTTTTCAACCTGGAGGCAACACCGGCAGAGTCCACTGCATACCGTCTTGCCAAACACGACAGAAGCCGTTATCCGGATATCAAAACAGCAGGAAAAGAGGGCGACACTCCGTATTACACAAACAGCTCTCATCTGCCGGTTGATTACACTGCGGATATTTTTGACGCACTGGATATTCAGGACGATCTGCAGACTCTGTATACTTCAGGAACCGTATTCCATGCATTCCTTGGGGAGAAGCTTCCGGACTGGAAGGCAGCGGCAGCGCTGGTACGTAAGATCGCAGAGAATTATCGCCTGCCCTATTACACCATCTCACCGACCTATTCTGTATGTCAGGAGCATGGCTACATCAGCGGCGAGCATTTCACCTGCCCGAAATGTGGAAAGAAGGCTGAGGTTTACAGCCGTATCACAGGATATTACCGTCCTGTACAGAACTGGAACGATGGTAAGACCCAGGAGTACAAGAACCGTACCCTCTATGATATTACCCATTCCCAGCTGAAAAAGGTCCACACCAGTGTGATGACCATGAAGGGTGACGAGGTGGAGATCCAGCCTGTGGAATCTCATAAATATCTTTTTACGACCAGCACTTGTCCGAACTGCCGTATGGCAAAGAAAATGCTGGAAGGCGAAGAACTGGAGATCATCGATGCTGAGCAGAATCCCGAGCTTGTCAAGCAGTATGGGATCCGTCAGCGCCGACGCTTGTCATTACTGACGGGGCGAAGGTTAGGAAGTATGTGAATGCTTCTAATATACAGAAGTATGTAGACGAAGAGTTGGATTGAGTTTTTTGCCAAAATAACTGTAAGTAAAAAATGGATGGCTGGACGCATGTCTGTTGGATGTGTGTCTGGCCTTTTTTATATTGGGAATTTTATGTTATGATATTTTATGTTTGAGATTTGGGGCCTGGAAAAGATGGTTGACATTTCATGTCGAGATGGGTATACTTATACCTGAATTTAATGATTAAAAGCGTTACGCTTTAACGTATGAATGTATACGCGAAACGCTCCATCCGGAAGGGCCCCGCTGGGGAAGGGATTCACTTCCACCAAATTTCATGCTAAAATAAAAAAGAAAATAAAAAAGAATAACAGAAAAGAGGAAAATTATTATGGTAAAACAGAACATCGTCTTCGTAGAAAACACTCCAGGCAGTCTTCAGAAGTTACAAAGATTCTTGCAGAGAATCAGATCGATATCTACGGTTTCGGCTGCTTTGACGCACCGGAGTTTGCAAACTTCCGTATGGTATGCGACAATCCGGAAAGAGCAGATGAGATCATGGCTGAGCATGGATACATGACTCGTATCACACAGGCTATACTGGTAGACCTTCAGGATGAGATCGGTGGGTTAGACAAGCTTCTTAGTGTCATGGGCGACAGCAACGTAAACCTTCATTACATCTACACCTTCTTCCACAGAGGCCTGAAAGTTCCGGTAGCGATCATGCACTGTGAGGATCTTCTGGTTGCAGAGAGTGTTCTCCGTAACAATGGATTCCAGGTTCTGAACCGCCTGGTAGATCCGGATGGAGAAGCAGAGGCGTAATCAATCGCATAAAAGGGACAAACAGGAATGAAGTATCGTATTTTTATTGTAGAAGATGACGAAACAATCGCGAATCTTCTGAAAAAGCATCTCAGTTCCTGGGGATATGACGTTTTTCTGGCTGAGGATTTTTCCAATATACTGCAGGAATTTGCGGGGAAAGATCCTCAGCTTGTTCTTCTGGATCTGAAACTTCCATTTTATAATGGCTTTCACTGGTGTGAGGAAATCCGAAAGGTTTCCCAGGTGCCGGTGATCTTCATCTCCTCCGCAGCGGATAACATGAACATGGTCATGGCCATGAGCCGTGGAGCCGATGACTTTATTGCCAAGCCTTTTGATATGGACGTACTGGTGGCCAAGATCCAGGCAATCCTCCGCAGAACCTATTCCTTCGGAAACCCGGGAAATGTCCTGGAACATAAAGGCGCGGTTCTCAATCTTTCCAGAGCGACACTGACCTGGAACGGGGAGGAGACGGAACTGACCAGAAATGAACTGCGTATCCTGGAACTGCTTTTTTCCCAGGCAGGGAAACCGGTATCCAGAGATGCCATTATGACAAAACTGTGGGAAAGTGACAGCTTTGTGGATGACAACACCCTGACCGTAAACATTACACGCCTTCGCAAAAAACTGGAGGCGGCAGGCCTTGTGGATTTTATCATCACGCGAAAAGGTCTTGGATATATGGTGTGAGGTTTTTATGGAATCATTTCGAGCATATTTAAAACAGACAAAAATTTTTTCATCGCCTGTGTTTTTATGGCGGCTGTGTCGACAGCAGTGATCTGCCTGTACCAGCTTCCCCTGGAGGCGGCGGTCTATCTGGCAGTTCTGTGGCTGGGAGCAGGAGCTGCCGTTTTTTATACGGTTATGCCTGTTACAGACAGAAGGTGCAGAACTTAATCCTGGTGGAAAAAGCTCCGGAGATTAATCTGGACCGGCTGGGCGAGACCACCGATGAGGTGGAGCTTCTTTACAGGGATATCATCCGGAAACTGGACGGCATGCGGATGGGTGCGGAGACAGAACGGCAGCGTTCTCTGGAAGAAATGACCGATTACTACACTATGTGGGCACATCAGATCAAGACGCCGATCTTTGCTCTACGCCTGCTGCTTCGGGAGGAGCCGGAGGAGAACCGGGAGTCCGGGGCACAGCTTTTTCGCATTGAACAGTATGTGGAGATGGTGTTGGGCTACCTTCGCACGGAGGACATGTCCGCCGATCTGAAGCTGACCCGATGCTCGCTGGATCGGATCATCCGGGAGCAGATCCATAAATACGCAGGGATCTTTGTGTCAAAAAAGCTTTCGTTATCATATGAGGGGACAGATGCGATCGTTCTTACCGATGAAAAATGGCTTGGTTTTGTCATTGGACAGATTCTTTCCAATGCGTTGAAATATACAAGAACGGGCGGCATTGAAATCTGGCTGGAGGATGAGCGTGGAAACAGGGTATCTGAGAATCCAAATTTGAAGCAGAATACGGCTCCGGGGATTTGTAATACGGCCCCGGCAACTCTGGTCATCGCAGACTCCGGCATCGGAATCCAGCCGGAGGATCTTCCGCGCATCTTCGAAAAAGGCTACACAGGCGTCAATGGACGGGAGGACAACCGTGCTACCGGGATCGGTCTGTATTTAAGCCGGAAGATCCTGAGAAAACTGGGTCACGAGATCACTGTGGATTCCCAGGTGGATAAAGGCACGGAAGTTCGGATGAGCCTGTGGAAAAAAGATCTGGAGATGTATTAACCTTACACAAATGTAAGCTTCCTCCGTAAAATGTAAGCCACTTCGATGGCAGCCGCCGGAGAATTTCTTATACTGAAACCATAACATAGCGTTTCGGGTAATTCTTACATCAGGTTCGATCGCTTTAGAACATGATGCACGACTCCCTGGATCGCTGTAAATACAGATAAGAAAGGAATTAGCGTATGGCATTACTGGAAGTAACAAATGTAAAAAAGATATACAGCACCCGCTTCGGCGGAAATAAAGTGCAGGCACTTTTCAATGTGACATTTTCGGTGGAAGAAGGAGAATATGTGGCGATCATGGGAGAGTCCGGTTCCGGAAAAACAACACTTCTGAATATTCTGGCAGCCCTGGACCGCCCCACATCCGGCGAAGTGCTTCTGGAAGGAAAAGCATTACTCACCTGACAGAAAAAGAAATTTCCGCATTCCGTCGGAAGAACTTAGGCTTTGTGTTCCAGGATTTCAATCTTCTGGACACCTTCAGCTCCGGGACAATATTTATCTTCCTCTCGTGCTGGCAGGGGAAGATTATCAGGAGATGGAGCAGAAGATCCGTCCCATTGCAAAAGCCCTTCACATCAACCAGCTTCTGGAAAAATTCCCCTACGAGGTTTCCGGCGGACAGAAGCAGAGAGCAGCAGTTGCAAGGGCACTGATCACAGATCCGAAGCTGATCCTTGCGGACGAACCGACCGGAGCCCTGGATTCCCGTGCAGCCTCCGATCTTCTTTCCATGTTCAATGAGGTAAATCGGGAAGGCCAGACCATTCTCATGGTAACTCACAGCGCGCAGGCCGCCAGCCACGCATCCAGAGTACTTTTTATCAAGGATGGCGAAGTGTTCCACCAGATCTACCGTGGCACAAAAACAAGACAGGAAATGTACCAGATGATTGCAGATACCCTGACGATCCTTACGACAGGCGGTGAGACCTATGCGTAAAGGAATGTTTGGAAAACTGGCAGTGCAGAACATCCGGAATAACCGGAGCACCTATGTTCCCTATATGCTTACCTGCATTTTCTGCATTGCATGATGTATATGATGGAATTTCTGCGGGACTGTCCCACATTGGAGAAAGCAGTGCCCCAGGCAGCAGAAGTGAGGATGATCGTAGGAACCGGTGAAGTGGTTGTTGGAATTTTCTGCGTTATCTTTCTGATCTACAGCAACAGTTTTCTCATGAAACACAGACAGAAAGAAATCGGGCTTTACAACATTCTGGGACTGGAAAAAGGCCATATCGGAAAAGTGATGTTTCTGGAAACAATCATGACTTCGCTGCTTTCTCTGACGGCAGGGATCGGGATTGGCATCCTTGGAAGCAAGCTCTCCCTGCTTTTGCTTTTCCGTTTTCTTCATGTTCCGGCAGTGCTGGGATTTTATGTTTCCATTACAGGAATCCTGTTTTGCATCGCAGGATTTGGAGGGATTTTTCTTGTTATTCTGGCACTGAATCTTACCAGAGTAAGGATGAATAACCCCATAGAACTTCTGAGAGGCGGAAACACAGGAGAGAAGGAGCCCCGGGCAAAATGGCTCATGGCACTTCTGGGGATGATTTCTCTTGGAGTGGGATATTATCTGGCAGTAACCACGGAATCCCCAATCCAGGCAATTTTCATTTTTCTTCTGGCAGTGATTCTGGTTATGGCAGGAACGTATCTTCTTTTTACCGCAGGAAGCATTGTAATCCTGAAACTTTTGCGAAAGAACAAAAAGTTCTACTATAAAACCGGCAACTTTATCAGTGTCTCCGGCATGATCTATCGTATGAAACAAAATGCGGCAGGCCTGGCCAGCATCTGTATTTTAAGTACAGGAGTGCTCCTGCTTCTTTCTATGACTGTGTCGCTGTATTTTGGAATGGGTGACATCATGGTGAACCGGTATCCTTTTGATACGGATGCCAGGATTTCGGGCATCAGCCAGGAACAGAGTGAACAGATTCAGAAAGTTTTTGCACAGGCAATCAAAAATGATCAGGTGCCGGCAGAAAAAACAGTGGACGAAACTTATCTCGAGATCGGCTGCAGGCAGGAAAAAAACGGTATTATGATCGGACAGGCTTACAGTTACTCAGAAGATGGAAAATCCGTAGATCTGTATACGATCCGTCAGTCTGAGTATGAGAAACTTACCGGTGAAAAAACAGATCTTCACGACGGCGAGATCTTTGCCTGGTATCCGTCTGAAAAGGAAAAAGACATATTAAAAATTGATGACCGGGATTTTGCAGTAAAAAAATGGCTGGAAAAAGCACCTTTAAGTGCCATGAACAATCTGGTATCCAATATGGCGGCAATTGTTGTGACGGATTCCGATTTCGAGTATATTGACGGGCTTCGGACAAAGATGTATGAAGGTCTTGATGCCTACGAGGCTGGAAAAGATCTCACAGTTCATTTGGGTGTAGATATCCGTGGCAGCGGGGAGGAAAAGATCCGGTATGGCCAGGCTGTTTATCAGGCACTGAAAGATTACTGCAGAAGCGGTGGCTTTTCAGAGAATACCATCGTGATCGGTGGTGTCCGCCAGAGTGAGTACGAAACGTATTATGTAGATAATGGAACGATCCTGTTTATTGGAATCTTTTTGGGAGCACTGTTCCTTATGGGAACGGCGATGATCATTTACTACAAACAGATCTCAGAGGGCTACGAAGATCAGGGAAGGTTCCAGATCATGCAGAAAGTAGGTATGAGCCGCAGAGAGGTGAAAGGAGCTATCCGCAGACAGATCCTTCTGGTATTTTTTATCCCGCTTGTGATGGCAATGGTGCATATTTCCATGGCATTTCCGCTGATCCGCCGGCTCCTGCTGCTGTTCGGAATGGCCAATACAAAATTGTACGTGGGCTGCACTGCGGGAACGGTTCTGGCCTTTGCGCTGGTCTATGGACTGATCTACTCCATGACAGCCAGATCTTACTATAAAATAGTGGAAAAAGCATAAAATCGGTGAAAAAGCACAGCTGTGTTTGTTGTGAAGTATTGAAGTTTTGATATGGCAATGCTACAATAAAGGGGCGTGTCAGGAAGCAGAAAAGTTTCCGGGCACGCTCTTATTTACATGTACAACGAACTATAGCGATGCACTAATTTATTGGATCGCTGTAAGACGAGACGCTGGTGATCGCTGCACAGATCGGAGAAGCCTGCAAAGGTGCTTTTCATAGTTGCGTTTTATAACAGAATGTACATATAATGGAGGAAATCGATGAAAAGAGAAAATTTCAGAAAAGGTATGAAGGATGGAGTTCCCATCGCTCTTGGATATTTTGCGGTATCCTTTACCTTTGGCATGATGGCTGTTGCCGGCGGCTTGAGTATCTGGCAGGCAGTCCTGATCTCCCTGACCAACCTGACATCGGCCGGTCAGTTTGCGGGACTGGACATTATTTTTGCAGGAGGCTCCATGTGGAGATGGCAATGACCCAGCTGATCATCAACCTGAGATATTGCCTGATGTCATTTTCCCTGTCCCAGAAATTCCGGCGTGAGGAGTCCGGCATCCTGAAATACATCGCTGCTTTTGGTATCACCGATGAAATTTTCGGGATCAGTGCGGCCCAGGAGGGAAAGGTCAGCGTATTTTATAATTACGGAGCCATGTGCGTGGCAATTCCAGGATGGACTCTTGGAACTCTGGCAGGAGGAATCTCCGGAAGCCTTTTGCCGGATTTTATGCTTAGTGCGTTGAGCGTTGCCATTTACGGAATGTTCCTGGCCATCATCATCCCGCCGTCCAAAAAGAGCAGACCGGTTCTTGGGGTTGTTGTGGCATCCATGGCAGTCAGCACTGTTTTTGCGGTGACACCGGTGTTAAAACAGGTATCATCCGGATTTATGATCATTATCACAACACTTCTGGTAGCAGGCCTGGCGGCTTATTTCTGCCCGCTGGAAGAGAAAGGGGAAGCCGTTCATGAGTCATAATGTATATCTCTATATCCTGGTGATGGCAATTGTCACCTATCTCATCCGTATGCTGCCCCTTGCTCTTGCAAAAAACGAGATCAGAAGCCCGTTTATCAAGTCCTTTCTGTATTATGTGCCATATGCCTGTCTGGCAGCCATGACCTTCCCGGCCATCCTGAAGCCACAGACAGCATCATCTCCGGTGCAGCAGGTTTCCTGGTAGCACTTATTGCTGCATATAAGGAAAAAAGCCTGATCACAGTAGCCCTGCTGGCATGTGCGGCGGTGTTTATCGTGGAGAGGGTTCTGGTATTTATTTGAAGAGGGGATATGCGGAAATATAATACGCAGGAGGGAGCTTCGAAAAGCTCCCTCCTTTTTCATTTATTCACCTAAAAATCCAAGATCGATCTCTCCGTCAAACACCGTAGTTGCAGGTCCTGTCATATATACAAGGTTTTCATCTCTTTCCCAGGAGATGTTTAAGTCTCCGCCAAGAAGCTGTACAGTAACCGGTTTGCTGCCGTCAACCTTGTCATTGAGGATGGAAGCTACCGTAACTGCGCAGGCGCCTGTGCCGCAGGCAAGAGTTTCTCCGGAGCCACGCTCCCATACACGCATCTTTACGGTGTGGCGGTCGATCACCTGAACAAACTCAGTGTTGACTCTGTCCGGGAAGCATACGTGATTTTCAAAGGACGGGCCGATCTTTTCCAGGTCAAGGCTGTCCACATCGTCTACGTAGATGATGGCATGAGGATTACCCATGGAAACTGCGGTCATGTGATATTCTTTTCCGTCGACGGTGATGGGAACGTCGATCACCTGCTCGGTTTCGGCAACAACCGGGATCTCTTTTGCAGTGAGGATCGGGGAGCCCATGTTGACTTTTACCATGGAGCCTTGCCGTCGCGGATGGTAAGATCCACATATTTGATACCGCTTCTTGTGGCAATGCTTAAAGAAGTTTTGTCCACAATGCCGTGGTCGTAGACATATTTGGCAACGCAGCGGATACCGTTTCCGCACATGGCGCCTGAGAGCCGTCCAGGTTGTACATATCCATCTCGCAGTCTGCAATCTCAGACGGGCGGATCAGGATCAGACCATCGGAACCAATGCCAAAATGACGGTCGCTGACAAATTTTGCCACTGCGGCCGGATCCTTAACAGTCTCCTCAAAACAGTTTACATATACATAATCGTTTCCAATGCCGTGCATTTTCGTGAATTTCATAATAGTAACCTCCTCTTGTTTCTGAATATTATACTTGTTTTTTCTGTTGGAACACAAGACCCCATGGAAAAAACACGCAGGTTTTTTCCATTTGTTGCCTTTAATAGTATAGTATACTGGACAATTGTTATCGAAAAGTGAAATTTCCCTGTGGAATTCCGGTAAATTAGAAGTGGATTTTTGTATTTATGGATTTTATGTGCTTGCATTTTGTCAGAAACATGGTATCATAAAACAAAGTAATATGCATGGAGATGTATAATTATGCTGTACATTACGAATTGGACTGACAGAAGCAGAGAGACAGTTAACGTAAAGTACATAGAATTCAGGAGGAAGAAAAAATGAAGAGAAAATTTATGGCACTTGCACTTGCAGCAGCTATGACAGTTTCTATGACATCCGCTGTTTTTGCAGCAGATGAGATCAAGAGCGCAGATGATCTGGAGGGTAAGAAGATCGGTGTTCAGCTTGGAACAACCGGTGATGCAGACGCTACAGAGGTTAAAGACGCAACAGTAGAGAGATACAACAAAGGTAATGATGCTGTTATGGCTCTGAAACAGGGTAAGATTGACTGCGTAGTGATCGACAGCGAGCCTGCCAAGAAATTTGTTGAGAAAAACGATGATCTTGAGATCGTTGAGGATATTTTTGATAAAGAGGAGTATGCAATCTGTCTTTCCAAAGATAATGCAGACCTTACCAAAGAGTTCAACGAAGCGCTGAAGGAGCTGAAGGATGACGGAACTCTGGATTCTATCAGAGATAACTACATCGGTGATGATGCAGGTAAGACACCGTATGAGACTCCTAAGGATGCAGATCACTCCAAGGGAACTCTTACCATGGCAACAAACGCAACCTTCCAGCCATACGAATACTATGACGGAGATAAGATCGTAGGTATTGATGTTGATATCGCTCAGGCTGTCTGCGACAAGCTTGGATATGAGCTGAAGGTCGAGGATATGGAGTTTGATGCGATCGTAAATTCTGTTAAATCTGGAAAAGCTGATTTTGGTGCTGCAGGAATGACAGTAACAGAGGATCGTAAAAAGAGCGTTGATTTCACTGATCCGTACACAACTGCAGAGCAGGTTGTTATTGTAAAGAAATAATTTTGCACAGAGAAATCAGAGGATTCTGAACGGATAAGCTGAGAAACAGATATTCGTTGCAGGGTTCAGTAGCGAATGATCAGGTTCCGGATATCCGGGTATGTTTTCCGGATTTCGGAACCTGTAGTTTTGGAAAGGGTGGAAATTTTGAGTCTTATTGAACAGTTTCAGTTTAACTTTCTGGACAACAATCGCTGGCAGTTCATTTTGTCCGGTCTGAAAAATACCATCATCATTACTTTTTTTGCTGTACTTCTTGGTATTTTTCTGGGATTTGTCATTGCTATTGTCCGTTCTACACATGATAAGACAGGTAAGCTTAAGATCCTTAATGTGATCTGTCGTGTTTATCTGACTGTGATCCGTGGCACCCCAACGATGGTACAGCTGCTGATCGTATTTTATGTTATTTTTGCAACCATAGATCCGGGTAAGATAGTTGTTGCCATTATCGCCTTTGGTATGAACTCTGCTGCATACGTGGCTGAGATCGTCCGTTCCGGTATCATGTCTATTGATCAGGGACAGTTTGAGGCAGGACGGAGCCTGGGTCTTAACTATACACAGACTATGATCAAGATCATTCTTCCGCAGGCGGTCAAGAACATCCTGCCGGCCCTTGGAAACGAGCTGATCGTACTTTTGAAGGAGACATCCATCAGTGGTTATATCGGACTTATGGATCTGACCCGTGGCGGAGACATTATCCGAAGCCAGACCTACAGTGCACTGTTCCCGCTGCTGGTAGTAGCTGCGATCTATCTTGTGATCGTTTGCTTCCTTACCTATCTGGTAGGAAGACTTGAAAGGAGGCTGAGAACCAATGAGCGTAAGTAATGAAGTGCTTCTGGATGTACAGGGACTTGAAAAGGCCTATGGCGGCAATCAGGTTCTCAACGGGATCACCACACAGATCCGCAGAGGTGAAGTAGTAGCCATCATCGGACCATCAGGCTGTGGTAAATCCACATTTCTCCGTTCCCTGAATCTCCTTGAGGAGCCGACCGGGGGAAAAATCCTCTTTGAGGGAACCGACATCACAGATCCAAAGGTGGATATCAACCGTCATCGCCAGAAGATCGGAATGGTATTCCAGCAGTTCAATCTGTTTCCTCATAAGACAGTAAAAGAGAACATCATGCTCGCACCGGTGACACTGAATCTTATGAGTAAGGAAGAGGCTGAAAAAACGGCACTGGAGCTTCTGAAGCGAGTAGGTCTTCCGGATAAGGCAGATTCCTATCCGGACATGCTTTCCGGCGGTCAGAAGCAGCGTATCGCCATTGCAAGATCTCTTGCCATGAACCGGACGTGATGCTGTTTGATGAGCTACATCTGCTCTTGATCCGGAGATGGTAGGAGAGGTCCTGGAACTGATGCAGGAGCTTGCAAGATCCGGCATGACCATGGTTGTGGTAACTCATGAGATGGGCTTTGCCCGCGAGGTGGCAACCAGAGTCCTCTTCATTGATGAAGGAAAGATCCAGGAAGAAAACTCTCCTAAGGAATTCTTTGCAAATCCAAAGAATAAGAGACTTCGAGAGTTTCTTTCAAAGACATTATAAAGACATTATAAATATAAGAATATAAAAAACGGATGCTTTATCCTCCTGTGGAAATGCTGCAGGAGATAAAGCATCGTTTTTATAGTTACAGAATAGTGACGTAGTTATTTCACCGGCTGGTTCAGATCACTGTAGGTTACATCCTCAAAGGGAGAGAGATGCGTTCTCTTCTAGCAGAGGAAAGGTAGATTCCTTTTACCATTTCCAGGGTTTTTCTGCCTTCCAGTCCGTCGATGGCAACGGGAAGATCCTCACGGACGGAACGATAGAAGTCACGGATCTGCAGGTGATGGCTGCTTCCCCAGTAATCAGGGCCCACATTTGTGGTCTCATAAGTGTTTCGGATCTCGGCATAGGTGCCGTCCAGCTCGTAATAGCCCATGTCCTGCTTAAGACCCAGGCGTCCTTTTTCTCCGATCAGTTCAATATTGATCGGGGAATCGGCTCCGTAAATGTTGCATGCATAGAGATTATAAAGACAGCCGTTTTTGAACATGATAGCAGCGTCTGCGGCATCCTCCACCTTTACAAAATGATGAACATAATTATGAACACTTCCGTCGATCCATTCCACATCGGAATCCAGCATATATCGAACACGGTCAATGCTGTGGATCGCCTGGTCGATGAGAACACCGCCGCCCTCTTTGTCCCATGTTCCCTTCCAGTCACTTCCGCTGTAATAGTCGAGCGGACGGTTCCAGGTCAGATAGGAACGGGCGGTAAGGATCTTTCCGAAATCACCCCGCTGGATCATTTCACGGAGCTTTTCCACACTTTTTGTGTAACGGGTCTGGAAAATAACGCCCAGCTTTACATGAGTTTCTTCGGCGGTACGGATCATTTTGTCTGCATCCTGAAGACAGGTGGCGATGGGTTTTTCGGTAAGGACGTTAATGCCGGCTTTCATGGCTTTGATGGCCATGACCGGATGCAGGAAATGCGGCAGACAGAGATGTACCACATCAATATCCTTATCCAGGATCTCATCAAAGTCCGTAGTCCAGGAACAGTTAAATTCCTCTGCAAAGGAACGGGCAAGAGCGGGGTCCTTATCGACAGCATATATTAATTCTACTTCGTCACTGAGACGATGGAATGCATCCGCATAAGAGACAGAAATACGGCCGCAGCCTACAATAGCAGCTTTCAGTTTTTTCATGGCTTCCTCCTTATATCATCCGATAAAAAATTCGTCGGATCCTGATCTGTAAAAGAATAGTGGATATCAAAAAAGTATTTCATGGCTCCGTTCAGGAACGAATCGCTCTGGAGCTGAGAGTAACGGACGGTCACATTATCTACCATCCTGCGAAAACCTGTTTTTTTCAGGTCTTCCCGTACTTCATTGAGAAAATATTCGCCAAGATCCGGAATCTTTCCGCCAAGAACGATCAGAGATGGATTTACGGTACTGATCAGATTACTCAGGGCGATGGACAGCTCCCATGCCATCTCCTTTACCATGGCAAGAGCGGTTGGATCGCGGAAGGTGGCAGCCTTTCCCAGATCTGAGAAGGTGATTTCTGAAAGTGCGCTTAAGGATGGAATCTGTCCGAATTCCGGGATCCTGTTTTTCAGAGCCTGCTCCGAGATCATAACTTCCAGACATCCGTGATTTCCGCAGATACATTCCGGACCGTGAGGATCAATGGAATAATGGCCGAACTGGGTAAAGGAACCGCTGGCAGTTCCGAGCATACTCCCTTCTGTGAAAAGGGTGGCACCGATGCCGCGGCCGAAATTGAGAAAAGCAAAATTTTTCTCTTTTATATTACCATAGACCTTTTCTGCGTAGGAATAGCAGGCGGTATCATTGAGAAGATCAACCGGGTATCCCGGGAATGCAGTCTTCAGAGATTTAATGATCTGAGTGCTTTCCATGGAAGGCAGATTCAGGGTCGTGGAATATACTTCATTGCTGGAGGCGTCGATCATGGCGGACATTACTATGCAGATGCCAAGGATACGGTCAGGAGCACAGTGTTCCAGAATGGATTCCCGGAAACAGGAGCAGGAGCATGCAACGTGATTTTCATCTTCGGAAAGCTTTCGCGCTTCGTGAAAGACGGAAGTGCCGGCAATGTCTACCAGATAAGCCTCTACAGTATTCTCATACCAGTTCATGACAACGATGTAGTAGCTGTTCATCCGTACCTGAAGACAGTTCGGCTTACGTCCGATGCTGTCGGATTCTCCGATACCGCTGTCCACGATGAATTCCCTTTCGATCAGTTCGTCTACAAGAGTAGATACGGTTGTCTTGCTGAGCTTCGTCTGTTTGGCAAGGTGTGCTCTGGATATTCCGGGACTGGAATAGATGGAAGTATAGAGCCGTTTCATATTCGTGTTCTTAATAACCTGCTGATTGACAAGTTTCATAGTTTCTTTTCATCTCCAATCCTTTAAAAATAAACGGTACCGAAAAAATGGTAAAGTCTCCGTACTAAATATATCCTATCATAGATGCAGAAAATAATCAACATGTGGCTGTACAAAGAAAATAGTGATTATCATGAAAGGAAAGACAAAGGAAACTGACAATTACAAAGAAAATACAATATAACACAGATATTTCCATCGAGGATTTGCAGAAGAACTGGAATAAATAGTACGGCGAAAGGAGTAATTGACTTTATATGTGAAAAATGCACAAATAAACCAAGAAATATTGTTAATTATACAAGAAATGCACATTAAATGGCGAAAAAGCAGGAAAGAATGTTGACAGATACGGCAAAGGGTGCTATTCTAAATCCAAGCTAAGAGCAGCAAAAAAGAGAGCTTATGGCAAGAAACACAGACGTTTCTGCAGAAAGCTTTTATTTTTTGGAATATTAGTTAGGCCACTGGACAAATAAAGAGAGGTAGAGAGATGAGAATAGGAGTGATTGGATGCGGCGGAATGGGAACGACTCATTACTTATCCCTGAAAGTCTTATCAGAAAAAGAGGATGATGTTGAGGTAGTTGCTCTGTCTGACTGCAGAAAAGAATTTCTGGACAAGGCGGCATCATATTTTCCGGAAGCTGCCACGTATGAATACGGAATGGAACTGCTTGAAAAGGAACAGCTGGATATCGTACATATCTGTCTTCCAAGCTATCTGCATGCAGAACATGCAGTAAAGGCGCTGGAAAAGGGAATGAATGTACTGGTTGAAAAACCGGTATGTCTGACTGAAGAGGATTGCCAGATGCTTCTTGAAGCAGAAAAAAGATCCGGGAAGAAGGTTATGGTAGGCCAGGTAGTACGTTCCTTTGAGGAATATAAATATCTGAAGGAAGCTTACGACACAGAAAAATTTGGAAAGCTGAAATCTATTACTATGGAACGCATCAGCGGAGATGTGAAATGGGGATTCGAGGACTGGTTCCATAAGGAAGAAAAGAGTGGTTCTGTTGTGCTGGATCTTCACGTGCATGATCTTGATTTCCTGCGTTATATGCTGGGGGAGCCGGACAGCTTCCAGGTAAATGCCAGCAGATTTGAAAGTGGTATGATCAATCATATCATCACGAAGTATGAATTCGGAGATATTTTTGCTACAGCAGAAGGTATCTGGGATGAGTCACCGGCAATGAAGTTCCATGCAGCGTTCCGTGCACATTTTGAGGATGCTACGATAGAATTTAACGGTGCCCAGTCACCGAGCCTGACAGTATATAAAAAAGACGGAACTGTGGAGACGCCGGAACTTAAAGCTGAATATGAAGGCGAAAGTGATGTGGCAGGGATCAATGTTTCCAATCTGGGACCATATTATACAGAAATCAAATATTTCCAGGAATGCGTCAGAGAAGATAAACCTGTAGAGGTTGCTCCTCTGATCGAAGGAGTAAGATCCGTACAGCTTGGAATTAAAGAGTGGAATGCGGCAAAAGAGTACGTAGACGCACACGAAAGCAAATAATGAAATTTTCACTGAAGGCAGTGAGAAAAATAAAAAAGGCTATTCAAAAGGAGGATATGCAAATGAAAAAAAGAGCGATTTCTATTCTGTTATCAGCAGCAATGATCTCATCAATGGTAGTTGCAGGAGGGGTAACTGCACATGCTGAGGAAAATGTAACACTGAATGTATTTGATGCACATGCTTATGGTCTGGATGAGTATGACGAGATGGTAAAAGCCTTCGAGGAATCACATCCGGGTGTAACTGTTGACGTACAGCATGCAGCTAACGATTATGACACACTGCTTCAGTCCAGAGTAAACTCCGGAGATACACCGGATGTATTTGATGCTGAGGCCGGAACAAAAGCGAAAATGTACTATGATTACGCTTATGACTGGAGCAATGATACAGAGGTTCTGGACAAATTCAATGAGGACGCTGTAAACCTTGGAAAAGATGATGAGGGAAATGTAAAATCTCTTCCATGGACCTATGAGAACATGGGTCTGATCTACAACAAAGACTGCTTTGAGAAAGCTGGTATCGACAAGCTTCCGACAAACATGGATGAGCTGGAAGAGGCATGCAAGAAGCTGAAGGATGCAGGCATCACTCCGTTTGCGCTTGCTTCAAAGGAAACATGGGTATTAGGACAGGTTGCAACACATTTCATGATCGACAAAGACAAAACAGCTGCTGAGACAGTAGATGCGATCAAATCCGGAGAGACATCATTTGCAGATATGCCTAACTGGGAGAATCTTTACAAATTTCTTGATCTTGCTGTAGAGTATGGTCCGGACAAGCCGCTTGAGGTTGACTGGGAGACATCAGAGAATATGCTTGCAAATGGCGAAGCAGCTATGATCCATATGGGTGACTGGTGCCAGTCTACACTGGATTCCTTTAATCCGGATGCAAATCTTGCATTCCTTCCATTCCCGGTAGGCTCCGGTGAAGATGATGCAACTGTATTATCCTCCTGTAACTGGACTTATATTGTAAACAAAGATTCCAAGAATCTGGATCTTGCAAAAGAGTATTGTGAGTTTATCCTTACCTCCGAAGAAGGCCAGAAATGATGCAGAAGGTGTAGGCGCTGTTCCTGGTGCAAAGTCTGATATGAAAGTAACCGGCGCTCTTGCAAATGATGCTAAGACCTATATCGATGCTGGAAAGACAAACGGCTGGATCCACACAATTGCTCCTGGCAGCTACGCAGATGAGTGTGGTCCGTATCTCCAGTCCTACATGCTTGGAGATATGAGCGCAGATGAAGTAACACAGCTTTTCCAGGATTTCTGGACATCTGCAGAATAACAAGGAACTCCAGGAGCCGAAGAGAAACAGATTTGTTGATTTTGGGCACCAGCTGCTGCCGCTGTTGGTCATGCCTGTGTCAGCAGGTGGGTACCACCAACAGAGGATGATGCTCACCACCAAGGGCTTGAACAGTTTCATCACGTCCAACGGTTCGTTCTTCACCATCATCTTGTAGGCCATGCTTGCCGCCACGATGATAGAGAACAGTGCCGCCAATGCCATACACATTTGGAGGATCCACCAGAACGGCCCTTGTGAGCCTGTGAAGGTGGCATCGGTCAGGAACTCGTTGGTCTGGAATATCACATCGTCAATCTCTCTTCGAGGATGTTGATGCCGAAATCGCTGAGTATGTTGTCTGCCATCAGTGCCTGGTTCTATTGTTGATAATCTCTTTGATAAACTCTATGCCTTTCGGTGTCCATGACAGATAGAAGTGGTAGAAGCAGCGCATCCTGCCTGTGACATATACCGCAATGCCCTTGTCCTGAAGGTCTTCACGCAGTTTCCACATTCCATATTCCTTGGTGATGATGCCTTCCTCTTTGAGGGTCTTCACAATCTTGCCGTAGTAACTTCCGACATATTTGTGAAGCTTTGACATTGAAACTACCTCTAAATCAGATGGCATATAATGCTCATCAACGATGGGTGTCCTGCCGATAACGCTGATTCGCTTCGGCATCCTTGACATCTCCAACTGCCACTTGCCGTTTTTCCTCTTGGCGGCATAGAGACGTAACTGTATTTTTGATATTGATTCCATAGCTATTTCTTTATTTTATGTTCTTTCGATAACAGGAATGACTCCCACGCTCTTCAGTTTCTCATAGAGGAAGCGGCGACCTTTCTGTGTCCATTTGGTGTTCATGCGCACATCCTCCGTACCGTCCTTGTGTTTAATGAGGTAGGTCTCGCTGGTCACATAACCGCAGTCCTTGTAGTCGGCATACAGAATCCACTGCTTGCCACGCTGATACTGGATGTTCATCTCCTTCAGACGTCGGTTGAAGCGGATGGACGACTCGCCATAGTCCTGTGCTATCTGTGTGACCAGGACACTGCTCTTCGTGGCAAGGATGATGTCAAGGTAACTCACCTTGTCCTTCATCTCCGTCACCTCCTGTTGCAGGTCATCCACCTTGGATCCCAACTCAACGATGCGTGTCCTTTGGTGTTCACACTCCTGTTCGACAAGCAGACGCTTTTGTCGTTCTTCCTTCAGATTGACTGCTAACCGTATCAGGAAGTCTGGCTCTGCCAATGCCTTCTCGATGGTCTGCTGTGTCATATAGGCACCATGCTTGCGGATAGAGGGGAGCACCTCCGATATCACCCACTTGCGGAAACGTTTGGCTTCGGGTTTGCGACTGTCAAGGATGACATCATACAGTCCGTCTTCATTGATAAAGTTTGTAACCTGTTCTCTTCCAAGACTATCCGAGATGGGGTACTTTGAAAGTACATCATCCGAAAGTCGTTGTACCAACTTGCTGGTTTTTAGTCCAAGAACTCTTGCCACATCAGCCAAACAGAACAAGGGTTGCTCTGGTGTTCCTGTGGTTCGGACTGCTCCAAATTCCTCGTTGTTGAAAATCTGAATATCGTTCATATCTCTATGCTGTTTTGTGATTATTTCTTCTCTTCCCTTATTTCTATCTGTTCACACTTTCTTCACCCTCACCGCTGTTGGCATCATCGCCGTCAGTGCCTGTCGAGCTCCTCACGCCCTTCATGTTTTCCTGCCAACGGCTCTTGGCATCGCTGATGATGCTGCCTTTATGTACTACACGGTCGTTGGTGGCTGCCAAGAGGGCGGTAGTCTGGCTTTGGGTGTTGAGCTGCACAAGGTATTTCAGTAGTGTCTCGTTCTGTGTCGTCAGGTCGGCATAGATGCTAAGATACTGCCGCTTTCTCTGTGCATTGGGCATATAGGCATCCTTGGTGGCTTTCACGGCACACTGGTACATATTGTACAGTTCCTCCCACCGACGCTTGTCGTTGATGGTGCCTCCTGTAGGATGATATGGTCTATGTTCGCCTTCATCTTGTCCAACTGACCGTTGATCTTGCTGCTTTCGGCAAGCCAGGCGAGGTCTATCTGTCGGTCGGCTACGTTCAAGCTTCCACCTCAGCACGCTTGGTGAGGGCAGAGTCTATCTTCTCCGCATCATCTACTTGGTTGTAGAGGTTGATGCCGGCAAGAGTGCGGAAACCTAACTTGTTCTTCTCTGCCGCTGTCTTCTTATAGTTGTTATGTAACAGCCAATAATAGAACTCAGGGGTGAGAGAACCGCCACCTGTCTCCATCACCGTTATCTGGTTCTGCTTGGAGGAGTCGTGGTTGTAGGTCACGCTCTGGGCTGTGGCTTTGATGGTGGTTGCTACCGCCATGATGAGTATCATTGTCTTCTTCATGTCCGTTCTTCTTTTGTTTACAATCCGTCAATAGTCAAGTTTTCCTGCCACTTTCCATCGGCTGAAGGCATCTTCCAGTATCTCTTCCTTCGTCCTCGTCCGATACACCTTCTCCTTCCAATAGCCCATGCGCAGCTGCACATACCGCCATGTCTGGAAGTAGGCTTGGTTCAGATGTTTTTCTATCAGGTCCAACGAATTGTTGATATTGTCCAACACCATCAGCAGGTCGGAAGTTGAACAGGCTGCCGCTCCTGTGGCATACAACACGAGGTCGTTGACGCTATGGTAGAGTTGGCTTCCTTCGTTGTATATGTTGTCGATGGCTTTCTTGTTGATGCTGATGAGCATCGTGTCAGCCAGTTCGATGTGTTTCCGCTTGATGACCTTATCATTGAAGTCCTCCAACAGGTTCTTGTAGTCACTGATGCGGTCGCTCACCGTCTGGTAGGTGCTCTTCACGTTCAGCACCGTGCGCAACGACTGGTACATCACATCGATGATGTCGAAGGCCCGGGTGTATTTGTCCAAATCCACATTCAGTTCCTTGTATTTGCCCACCTCTTCACTGCTGTATTCATGCAGCAGTTGATTGCTGTACTCCAAAGTGCTGCGTGCCAGCAAGAGGCTGCGCTGCTTCTTGTGGTCGTTGATGTATGCTTCCACCGATACCGCATCGAATCCCCATTGCGCCAAGGCTGTATTGGGGAAGAGGGTAATCAGCAGGAGAGCTATGATGATGGTATGTCTCATTCTCCGTTCCTCCCTCAGTTTTCGTTCTCGTTATCTTCACCATTCCCTCTGTTAGGGTCTGCATTCTCTCTCCATCGCTCGTAGCACTCTTCAATGAGTGTCCTTCTGCGACCTTGGTCTGCGTCGATTGAAGGAAGAATGTCCTTCAGCACGTCAATGATGCTGCGCTTGTAGTGCATCATTTTTTCTAATGATACCAAGTCGGCGTAAATCTTGGTGATACGGCTATCTACTTCACGGGCTATCTCCAGACGGTCGCTCGACCAGAGCAGGTGTATTACATCGTCATTGTCGGCGGTCTGGGTTGCCTCGCTCTTGGCATATTCTGTGGTGATGCTGCACGACGGGAACTCCTGGGCTATCTCCGAGATACGGCTGTTCACCTGCCTCGTCTTCTCCTCGTCAGAGGCATTCGGGTCAAGGGTCAGCACATCCACCACCTGTGTGTCGGTGTATTCCGAGGTCAGCTCCCACGATATTTGCAGTATCGCACGGTGTATCTTGATGCCAAGGAAGTACTTGGCTTCCTTGCAATGGACAGTGTCGCCTTGAAGGTGATAATGCCGTTGATGTTGGGCATGGTGGCAGTTCGGACGTAGGTGTAGCCGTTCCACGAACCGCACCTTGCACGTGAGATTGTAGGCTGACTTCACATCCTGCATGATGGCAGGGATGCGGTAGTAGTCATCGGTGGAGGTGGCATTGTCGTTAGCCGCCTCGCTCTTGGCATTCTGTATGTCTGCCAACTGCTGCTGCCATGTCGCCAATTCCTTCTTCAGGTTGTCTATCTTCGTCTTGTTGACATTATGTTGCTGCCGCAAGGCAGGGGCTTCCTCCACAGAGGCATTGGCTATCTGCGTGAGCAGGTTCCTGTTCTCTGTCTCCAACTGGCTTATCTGCGCCTCCAACAGGCTATCTTGCTATTCGCCTCACGTTCCTTCTCGTCCAGTTCCGATAGGTCGAGATTATTTTCTGATACGCTTGTCCTCATGGCGCATTCCTTGCTGTGGGCATTGAGCGAACCGCCGCACTCACGGCACTTGTACTGCGTGCTGCCCTGTCCGAGGGTGACACCGTCCGAACAGGTGACGCTGATGGTCACGCTCTCCACGCCCTTCAGTTTGGCGGCATCGGTGGCTTGATAGTAACGGCGTGCGTCACTGCCGATGTAATAGACATAGCCCTCCTCGTTGTCGTTATACTCCGAGAGACGTGCCTGCAACTGACGCTTGAAGGTATTCAAGTCCATGCTGTAGGAGTCGAAGACATCCTCATACACCTCTTCCACGTTGTTCCAGCTCTTGGTAACGTGTATCTCGTAGGCGTAGGCCTTCTTGGTCTGCTTGCCGCCACGGCTGATGATGTACGACGACATCCAATAGTTCATCGTATAGGTGAAGCCGTCGCTCTGGGCGTTGAGCTGCTGCACACGGCTGCGGCTCCATCCGGCATGGTTCTCCGAGTTGGCCAGTATCTGCTCTCGCTGCGTGCTGTTAGGGTAGAAGTTGGGGTCGGAGGTGTTGATACGATACCAATGGTCACCGTTCAGAATACTGTTGTCATCGGTCGGCGGATAGTAGTCACAGAGGCTTACGCTGCCTTGGTCTCGTCGGGCAATGTACCAACGCTGTGTATAGTAGTTGCCCTGCGTCTCGCTCAGATAGTCTGTCATCCACGAGGTGATGTTGTAGTTGGAGAGGTCGAAGAGGCTGCCACGTTGTCCTCGCCACCCACCAGACTAAGGAGTGTGCTGCCGATGCCGTTCTCTGCCTGTTCATAGAGGTCATGGTAGTTGTCATAGATGTCGATGATTTTACTCACCTTGCCATTGAAAAGGTCGTTGAAGGCACTCTGCTGCAAGAGTGCGCCTGATGCCCCGTTGATACCTGCCGTCGCCAACGATGCTCCCATATTGTAAAGCGTCTCGATGTCGGCGGTGAGGTTCTCCACGGTGAAGTTGCCGGGCACACTGGCGATGTCATCCAACAGCTGCTGCCAATCTACATTGCCTATCTCCGAGAGTTTGAGGATGGCGGCTATCTCTTGGTTGATTTCCAAGAACTGAATGTCGGCAAAGGTCAAGCTACTGTTGGTCACGACACTCTCAAACTGCATACACAGCGACTTTGTGTCGGCGCATATCTTCATCAGGTAACTGCCCCAGTAGAGGGCGGTCTGCGGACTTTTCAGCATCATTCCTGCCACCGTCCATATCTTGGGCATAATCTTGTTCGCCACCATATTGTGGATGCGGCGGTAATAGTAGTTCTCCGTGCTACTGCTCCAAATGCCGAGGTCGGTGAATGCCTTGCGCTCCAAGAACTTGGCAGCGAAGATGCCGGCAGTGGCAACCTCTGCGGCATTGTAGTGCTTCAAGATTTCGCCCACCTGCTCGTTATAATAGCTCTCTGCCATAGCTCCAGCACCGAATGCGGCAGCCATGGCGGCAACGATCTGCTTGTCGTAGTTCACGCTGTAATACTGCGCATGAACCCTTCCCACGACAAGTGTAAGACACATATATATTATAATAAGGTATAAACGTCTCATTGCTTCACTACTTTACGTTTTTACTACTTTCAGTTTCTACTATTCCACTACTTTACTACTTGTAGTATTTACTATTGGTAGTATTCACTACTAATCGTATTTACTACTAATCGTAAATACTACCCAGCCACCGTTCCCGAAAGTTTTGCTTTCGGGCATCTGGGCTTTACGTCTATTCCGGGATTTCTGTTTCCATCAATCAGCCCCCGTGCTCGCCGTGTCAGCGGCGAGTGGCTCCATCGTCCGTCAAATTGAGCACATGCCCCGCCTCATTGACCTTCTGCGCAAATGCCAACGACTTCCCGATGCCACTGGCATCCCAATCTCTGCAATACCGCTCGATAGCCTCCTGATGTCTGCACTTCAGTTCATGCTTATAGAGTTTCAATGCCTCCTTCTCAGCTCGCTCGGTGGTGTAGGTCATATAGCACTCGTGCGGCTCCTCCACACCATACACTCCGCTCGTCGATCCACGTCGGATAAACACCTCACGGAAGAAACTTCTTCCCTCCTTGTTATCCAAGCGGTTGACAGTGAATATCTTCTTGCAATCCACATCCGTCAATCCTAATATCGCCTTGATCTCGTCGAATCGCTCACGAAATTTGCTTTGGTCGAGCAGCATCACCACGTCGGAGTTGTTGATGATGGCTTCCTTCACGATGGGACTGCCGATGATGTCCTGTATCTCCTGTGTCACTACGCCCACGCTCGCCCAGAACTTTCGGGCTGTCTTGTATAGGTACTTGATGTACTCGGCCATCAGCGGCGAGGCGATGGCTTTCCATGCCTCCTCGATGACAAGGCACTTGCGTTCTTCTTCAGGCGCATCTTCTGCAGGAACACGTCCATGATGATGAGCGTCACGATGGGGAAGAGCTGCTTGTTCTCCTTGATGGCATCCACCTCGAAGACGATGAAGGTCTCGTCGAACAAGGTGCTATCCACGTTCTCGTTGAGAATCTTGTCGTACTTGCCGCCACGGTAGAAGTTTTGGAGCATATAGGCGAAGTTGTCGCAGTCGATGGTGGTGATGTTGTTCTCGATGCAGATCTGGTCGAGACGCTCACAGGCGAACTCATAGAATGAGTCGAAGGAGAGGGTCTTCACGCTCAATGCCATGCGCCGTTCCTCCAGTCCCTTGATGAGTTTCTCCACCTTGTCGTGTATCTGCGTCAGCTCCGTGCCGCGCCGCTTCTCCATGGTGGAGAGGTTTTTTCTCAGTGTCTCCTTCTGTGAGGAAGGATAGGGCTGCACACCGTTGAAATAGAAATCGTAATACTCCGTCACCAACTGCTCCACGACACGGAACTCCAGTTCGGGTATCTGCGTCTCCGAGCCTTTCCATATCAGCAGTATCAGGTTCTTCAGGAAGTCTATCTTCTCAATGTTCAGCTCCCGCTTGCTGATGTTGAAGGGGTTCATGGTGATGGGCTTGTCCTCCGTATAGGCGATGTACTTGCCGCCCACATACTCGCAGAGTCCCTCATACGAGTTACCCGTATCGACCATGACGATGTCGGTGTTCTGCTCCCACAACTGACGCACCACGCTGTTCATGTGAAACGACTTGCCGCTGCCCGAAGGACCCAAACAAAAAAAGTTCGAGTTGTCGGTCAGCTTCTCCTTTCCCTCCTTTCCTGTGATGTCGATGGCTACGGGCACACCTTGGCGTCGGTATAGTATATCTTCAGCGGGGTGTCCTCATTATGCACGATGCGCTCCTTGTACATCAGACAGGTGGCGGCATCGCCGAGGGTGAGGAATCGGTCGTAGTCGGCATTCATGCATAGCAGTTGCCGGGGAAAGAGTTGACGAACAGCTCCAACTGGTTGTAGGCCCGCTTGCTGATGTGGATGCCCATGCGCGAGAAGGAGTTTTCGAGATGGTTGGTGCATTTCTGTATGTCGGTGTCGCCGCTCACTGCCACCACGAGGTTGTAGTGGTATAGACGAGCTGCTTGCTCTCACGGGCTATCACCTCCTGCACACGCTTGATGTCCTCTACAGCCATCAGGTTGCTGGGGTTGGGCATGGAGGCATGGCGGTTTTTCTTCTTGTCGAGTAGGGCAAGCTCACGCTTCTGGTTGGGCACGAACACCATCTGGTTGAACACCACGCAGTCGGCTCCGGGCACGCTATCGACGATGCTCACGAGATCAACGGGCATACTGGTGTTGTTCACCTCGATATTTGCGTAGGGACGGATGACCGACGGCAAGTTGGCATAATCCACATCCACAAGGCTATACACCTTGCAGCTACGGTCCCCCATGCCGATGGTCTCGTCATCGACCTTGAAGTTGGTCATCGACACCACCTTGTCACGGAAGTTCATGGAGAAGAAACGGTCCACATACTCGCAGGCTTCCGTTTTGCCGAGGAATCGGGACTTCACGCCGGCATCCCTCAGCTGGTCGTGCACCTTGCGTATCTTCACCAAGAAGTCACGCCATTTCTTGTTGTCGAACGACATCAGACGGCTCTTCTTGTTCTCCTGTGTGATGGTGAGGTAGCAGACGCTGTCGGTAAAGGGTCTGCCGTTGAAATAGCGGAAGTAACTCTCGCTCAGGAACTCATGATTTCCACCGTTCTCTTCCTTGAATGCCTTCCTCACAAACACGTCCTGCTTGTGCAGCGCATAGCCTTCGCCCAAGGTCTGGGCAAGGGCGGCGAAGAGGTGGGTGAACTCATAGTAGGCCTCGATGTTGGCGGAATACTTCTGCACAGGGTTCTCCATCTTCAGAACAGCGGAGTATTCGCCCGTCTTGGTATAGAGCACGCCGATGCCATCCACTTCCTCGATGGAGAAGTAGATGTCCTGGAAGATGCGCTTGCGCTTCCCTCCCGTGCCGAATGCCTTGACACTGATGGCCATGCCCACGCAGATGGCTGAGAATATGAGTATGATGTATAGGGTCATTGTTCTTTTTCTTTTTTAATCGCAAAAAGGCGGGCGCACCCTCATGCGTGATGCCCCCACCTCCATTCACTTACAATCATTGATAGCTTTCCACTTGGACATAATGGATTCTCTTTTTTGTTTTACACTTTCTTTGAATAGGCATAGATGAATATGCCGTTGTCACTCTTCTTGCTGTGCAAGCCCTTGCGCTGCTTCATGACGATGAGAACGCCACCGACAGCTACGGCGAGGACTAGCAGCACGAGTCCTGCCACGAAACCGAAGATGCAGTAGCCGAGGATGAAACCCGCAACGGCTCCTCCTGCGGTGGCTGCCGCCCAGTAGATGTAGCGTCCCTGCAACCCGAAGAACTCCAATGGACGTTGCAGTCCCTTGAAAATGGGATAATCCGGAAAACGCTCTTGCTTTGTATCTGCCATAACTGTCAGTGTTTTAACGTTCTACATACTCACAATCTCACGCTGCGTTTAACCTCCAATGCCGAAGAACAGAGGCAGTGCCTGGGCTGCTGCAATGAGGAAAATACATGCGCCGACGACCATCATGATCTTCTTCTTGACGTCCTGTTCCTCGTTGTTCATGGCGATGTAAACGCTTATGGCTCCGACAATTGCAACGACACCTGCAATGGCATAGCAGAGCTTCACCACGATAGGTACATACTTGGCAATCTCCTCCGTCACTGTGGTAAGCGCGGTCGTTCCTGCCGAGTAGTCGCCGGCTGCGTTCTGTGCCATTGCTGCGGTGGTGCCGACAAGCAACATCAGGGCGAGCGTTTTCATGCGCTGTGAAGAGAAGAATCCCTTCACCTTCTTGTTAATCCTTTCAAACATTCTTTTTACCTTTTAATTTGTTACACTTTGAGTTATCTTATCTCGTATCACCTGTATCTCAAATCTGATAACCGAAGAAAGCGGGGAAGACGATGGTCGCTCCTATGAGGAACAGGCAGGCTCCCACCAGCATCATGATGTTCTTCTTCACTCCTTCTTCGCCCGTATTCATCTTTATATATATCTGCAAGGCGCTGACTATGACCACGATGCCCGCCACTGCATAGCACAGATAAACGATATAGAGCATCATCGTCACGGCATAGTCATGGGCACTCGCAAGTGCGTCCGCTCCCCAGCTGTAGTCCACGTTGCCACACTTAGCACTGGCCAGAGCTGGGGTTAAAGCGGCATATAATGATAGAAATGCACTTCTTGTTTTTGACATCATATCTCATTATTGAGTGATTCCACCTTGACCATGTCACGTCCATTGTGACGAAGACCGCGGGCGATGATGGTGTTGTTCAATTCTTCCGAATACATGGGGTCGGAATAGGTGGTATTCACTTCCTCCATCTTCTTCTCGATTGCGCTTTGTATCTTTTCAAGCACATGAGGCTTGCTCTCTTCCGCAGTGGCGGCTGCCTCCTCTGTAGGCTCTGCAAGCTGCTTCTCCTCGTAGCTGTCTCATATTGGTTGTCGCCTACGCTGAAACCACCGTCGCTCTCGCTGACCGCTATCGACTCTTCCTCGTCGGTCATGTCACTGACATCAAACGACTCGCCCTGTGACTTCTCGTCCTTGGGCTTTCCGTACAGATCCTGCACGATGATGACCGTATAGTAGATGACATAGATTATGGTCACGACAATGGCGAATATTACAAATGACTTCATATTTTCAAGTTTGATTTTACTATGGTTTGGCTTATTGCCGATGCAAAGGAACTACCTTTTCTTCAATCTTAAACCGAAATGACTTTCCGCGGAGCCAAATCTTAACTCTAATTTTGATTACACTCGCAATCATACTCAAAAATCAAACTCTTTGCCAGTGGCGCAAGCTATGGCACAGTCAGCGAGCCCGGCAGACCTACTTTCCTCATTGTCGAATAAGCTAAAAACTGTCTGTATATATGAATAAGAAAACTATAATAAGCTTGGTGCTGGGGT
>ENA-OQHY01000036-OQHY01000036.1-human-gut-metagenome-genome-assembly--contig:-NODE-36-length-69046-cov-10.300207_pt1 | contig 69046 bp, 67 predicted proteins | sample MGYA00242570_ERZ504733 | MGnify/ENA primary metagenome ERZ504733 (study PRJEB26092, sample SAMD00036219) | human gut metagenome | host: Homo sapiens | study: EMG produced TPA metagenomics assembly of... | reverse complement strand
TCGGGAATCTTGCTTGCAAAGCGGGACTTTCATTTACAAACCGGGAATCTCGGTTACAAAACAGGACTTTCATTTACAAATGGGGAGTCTTGGGTTACAAATGGGATTCTCGGGTTACTATTTACCCCTCGCTTCCATTCATTTTCTCTATTATAATGTCAAATCATTTGTATTTCAATACATTTGTATTGTTTTTGTATGAGCGAAAATACAGAAAATATTGATACGTTCTAAAAAATCTTCCATATAGAAGATTCGCAGACTAAAAAGGCGGGATCCCCATCGGGTTTCCCGCCTTTTCTGCCACTGCCATCCAAGCGATTAACAGCCTTCCGTATTCACTTCAATCTTATCCAGTTTCCAGATATCATCGACATATTCCTGAATGGTTCTGTCAGAAGAGAATTTACACTGTGTGCAATATTTAAAATTGCAGATTTTGCCCACGCACTCTTGTTGGTGTAATAAACACCGATCTTCTTCTGTGCATTTGCATATGCACGGAAATCTGCAAGGATAAAGTAGCGGTCTGCTACCTGTCCCTGCTGTGGATTGAGCAGTGAGTTGTACAGCTCGCGGAACAACTCACGGTCATTATGAGAATACGTTCCATCTACCAGCTGGTTGACAACCTTCTTGATATCCTCATCATTATTGTAAATATCATATGGATTGTAATCATGATGCTGCTCATGTGCGATAACCTCATCTGCGCTCATACCAAAGATAAAGATATTGTCTGCACCGACTTCCTCGTACATCTCAACATTCGCTCCGTCCATGGTTCCAAGTGTAATCGCACCATTTAACATAAACTTCATGTTTCCGGTTCCGGATGCCTCTTTACTTGCTGTGGAAATCTGTTCGCTGACATCTGCTGCCGCAAAAATCCACTCTGCAATGGATACACGGTAGTCCTCAATGAACACAACCTTGATCTTTCCGTTGATGGATGGATCATTATTGATTACATCCGCAACAGTGTTAATCAGCTTGATGGTCTTCTTTGCCGTACGATATCCGGCTGCAGCCTTTGCTCCGAAGATAAAAGTTCTCGGATAGAAATCCATGCCCGGATTTGCCTTGATCTGGTTGTACAGATACATCACATGCAGGATATTCATAAGCTGTCTCTTATACTCATGCAGTCTCTTAACCTGTACATCAAAGATAGAATCCGGATCGACTTCGATACCATTGTGCTCCTTGATATATTTTGCCAGACGGATCTTATTCTGCTTTTTGATCTCCAGAAATTCCTGCTGTGCTTTCGGATCGGTTGCATATTTTGTCAGATCCTCGACCTTCGCAAGACTTGTGATCCAGTCTTTTCCGACATGCTTTGTTACCCAGTCTGCAAGCAGTGGATTTCCATGTGCAAGGAAACGTCTCTGTGTGATACCGTTGGTTTTATTGTTAAATTTCTCCGGAAACAGTTCATAGAAATCACGAAGTTCCTGCTTCTCAAGAATCTCTGTATGCAGTCTTGCCACACCGTTGACAGAATATCCGGCAACAATTGCAAGATTTGCCATCTTCACCTGTCCGTCGTAGAGAATTGCCATCTTGCGCACCTTCTCCTCATTATCCGGATATTTTGCACGGATCTCTTCTACAAAACGGCGGTTGATCTCATCCACGATCTGATATACACGCGGAAGCAGTCTCTGGAAGATGTCGATCGGCCACTTTTCAAGTGCCTCTGCCATGATGGTATGGTTGGTATAAGCTACACAGTGTGTTGTGATCTCCCATGCCTCATCCCATGACATGCCTTCCTCATCCAGAAGGATTCGCATCAGTTCTGCAACAGCAACCGTCGGATGGGTATCATTCATCTGGAACGTTACCTTCTTTGGCAGATCATGCAGATCATTGTGATGTTTCTTAAAACGCTCCAGCGCACGCTGGATACTTGCGGAAACAAAGAAATACTGCTGTTTTAAGCGCAGTTCCTTTCCTTTTACGTGATTGTCGTTCGGATACAGCACCTCTACCAGGTTGCGGGCAAGATTTTCCTGCTCCACTGCCTGATCGTAATCTCCACGGTCAAAGGAATCCAGTGAAAACTCTTCCTTCGGCTGTGCATCCCAGATCATCAGGAATCTACCACATGGTTGCCGTAGCCAACGATCGGCATATCATAAGGAATTGCAAGAACAGACTGATACCCTACCTGCTCAAAGTGCAGATTTCCGTCCTCCCCTGCGGTTTCTTCCACATGACCACCAAACTTGATCTCGTAGCAGTATTCCGGTCTGCGAAGTTCAAACGGATATCCATCCTTTAACCAGTTATCCGGTACTTCGACCTGAAATCCATCAATAATCTGCTGCTTGAACATACCGTAGCGGTAACGGATTCCACATCCATATGCGGCATAGCCAGAGTAGCAAGAGAATCCATAAAACATGCTGCCAGCCGGCCAAGTCCGCCATTTCCAAGAGCCGGATCCGGCTCCTGGTCTTCAATGACACTCAAATCCAGTCCAATCTCTTCAAGTGCTTCTTTTACTTCCCCATAAGCCCCCAGATTAATCAGATTATTTCCCAGTGCCCTGCCCATCAGAAACTCCATGGACATATAATACAATATCTTAGGGTCATCTTTTTCAATGACCTGCTGTGTTGCCATCCATTCATCCATGACAACATCCTTGACAGCCAGCGAAACGGCCTGATAAATCTCCTGCTGTGTCGCTTCTTTCAATGTCTTACGATACATCGTCTTGACATTTTCTGTCACGGAAGCAATAAACTCCTTTTTACTAAACACTTTGTCTCGCATCAAAAGTCCTCCTCTGTGCTTGGTTTGCGTGACACTATTGTTTTTCCACTGCCAGCGTAACCTTCTCACCGTTAATGCTCCATTCTTTCTGATATCCGGCAAGTGTGCCTGCAGTGATAGCATTTGCAAGTACCTCTGTCTGGATCTTTTCTCCGTATTTATTGAAAATACCAGTTACCTTCTCGTCTGCTGTATAGGAAACAGCAATATGATCCATAACTTCAAAACCAGCCTCTTTACGCATGGTCTGAATCTTACTGATCAGTTCACGTACAAAACCTTCTTCGATCAATTCCGGTGTCAGTCTTGTATCCATAACAACTGTCACATTGTTATCCCCCTCGGTCACAAAGCCTTCGGCCTGTGTCATGGTAATCAGAAGATCCTCCTCCAATAATACAACCTCGGAACTTACACTGTCAAGTTTCAGACATCCGTTCTCTTTTAATTCTTTCATTGCAGCATTTCCGTCAAGTTCTGACAGGGCAGCCTGAATCTGTTTTAAATACTTACCATATTTCGGACCAACCGTACGAAGCTGCGGCTTGAACTGATAATCTGTATAAGAAGAAACATCATCGGTAAATGCCACATTTTTGACATTCAACTCATCGGCAATAATCTCTTTATAAAAATCACCCAGTGCTTCCGGTGCCTTGACATACATCTGACCAATCGGCTGACGGTTTTTGATATTGGCACTGTTCCGGCACGCACGTCCCATAACAACGATCTTTAATACCTCATCCATTGCAGTTTCCAGATCCTTGTCGATCATCTTCTCATCCACCGTCGGGAAGTCACACAGGTGAATACTTTCCGGTGCAGACGGATCAATGGAACATACCAGATTGCGATAAATATCTTCTGTCATAAATGGAATCATCGGTGCTGCCGCTTTGCTGATTGTAACAAGTGCGGTATACAATGTCATATAAGCATTGATCTTATCCTGCTCCATGCCTTTTGCCCAGAAACGCTCACGGGAGCGGCGAACATACCAGTTACTCATATCATCGACAAACTCCTGCAGATATTTTGCAGCTTCCGGAATCTTATAATTAGAAAGACTTTCATCCACACCAGCTACTGCAGAATTGAGCTTAGAAAGCAGCCACTTATCCATAACCGATAATTTGTCATACTCCAGCTTGTATTTTGTAGCGTCAAACTGGTCAATATTTGCATAAAGTACGAAGAACGCATAGGTATTCCAGAGCGTTCCCATAAACTTACGCTGACCCTCAAGCACAAGCTTGCCGGAGAATCTCTTTGGAATCCATGGTGCGGATGCCGTATAGAAATACCAGCGGATAGCGTCTGCGCCGTATGTCTGCAGGGCATCAAACGGATCTACGGCATTTCCCTTGGACTTGGACATCTTCTGTCCGTTTTCATCCTGTACATGTCCGAGCACGATGACGTTCTCATAAGGTGCTTTGTTGAAAAGCAGTGTCGATTCTGCCATAAGAGAATGGAACCATCCTCTGGTCTGATCAACTGCCTCTGAGATAAATTTGGCCGGGAACTGCTGCTCAAATACTTCTTTATTTTCAAATGGATAGTGATGCTGTGCAAACGGCATAGCTCCGGAATCAAACCAGCAATCCAATACTTCCGGTACACGGTGCATATCCTCGCCACACTCCGGACACTTGATCGTCACCGCATCAATATATGGTCTGTGAAGTTCTACCTCTGCTGCCTTTGGATCACCGGCCTTTTCTGCCAGCTCAGCACGGCTTCCGATGCACTCTCTGTGTCCGCACGCACACTCCCAGATGTTAAGTGGAGTACCCCAGTAACGGTTACGGGAAATTGCCCAGTCCTGAATGTTTTCCAGCCAGTTTCCGAAACGTCCGGAACCGATGGATTCCGGAATCCAGTTAACAGTGTTGTTATTGCGGATCAGATCATCCTTTACTGCAGTCTCTTTGATGTACCAGGACTCTCTTGCATAATAAATCAGAGGCTTGTCACATCTCCAGCAGTGTGGATACTCATGTTCAAACTTCGGAGCATCAAACAGCTGCTTTCTGGCACTTAAATCCTTTAATACTTCCGGATCGGCATCCTTTACCCACATACCGGCAAACGGTGTCTCCTCAGTCAGTTCTCCTTTTCCATTTACGAACTGTACAAACGGAAGGTCGTAGTTTCTTCCGACATTGGCATCATCCTCACCAAATGCAGGTGCGATATGAACGATTCCAGTACCATCGGACATCGTGACATAAGTATCGCAGGTCACAAAGAAGCCTTTCTTGCCCTGCTTATCTGCCAGTTCCTTTGCACAGGCATAAAGAGGCTCATATTCTTTGCGTTCAAGATCCTGTCCCTTGTAGGTTTCAAGCACTTCGTAGGCTTTCTTTCCTGCCTCTTTATCTTCTTTGGAAAGAAGTGGAGAAAGCACCTTGTCTGCCAGTGCCTCTGCCAGATAATACGTATAACCATCTACTGCTTTTACCTTGATATAGGTATCATTCGGGTTTACACAAAGTGCCACGTTACTTGGCAGTGTCCACGGAGTTGTGGTCCATGCCAGAAAATACGCATCCTCTCCGGCAACCTTAAAACGGACAACTGCAGATTTTTCTTTTACTAATTTATATCCCTGTGCAACTTCCTGTGCGGAAAGCGGAGTCCCACACCGAGGGCAGTAAGGCACGATCTTGAATCCCTTGTAGAGAAGTCCTTTGTTCCAGATCTCCTTTAACGCCCACCACTCAGACTCAATGAAATTGTCATCATAAGTGACATATGGATTGTCCATATCTGCCCAGAAACCTACCGTATTTGAGAAATCTTCCCACATACCCTTGTATTTCCAGACGGATTCTTTACACTTTTTGATGAATGGCTCAAGACCATATGCTTCGATCTGATCCTTTCCATCCAGTCCAAGAAGTTTCTCCACTTCGATTTCTACCGGAAGACCGTGGGTATCCCATCCGGCTTTCCGTGGAACGTACTTTCCTTTCATGGTCTGGAATCTCGGAATCATATCCTTGATGGTACGTGTCTCTACATGTCCGATATGTGGTTTTCCGTTTGCCGTAGGCGGTCCGTCATAAAATGTGTAAGTCTCGCCTTCCTTACGGTTCTCCATGGATTTTTTGAAGATATCATTTTCGCGCCAGAATTTTTCCGTTTCTTTTTCGCGATCGACAAAGTTCATATTGGTATCTACTTTGTTGTACATATTTTCCTCCTGCATTTATGATTCTGAAATAAAAAATCCCCACGTCCAGTAATTAGGACGCGGGGTCACGTTATACCACCTGATTACCATGTACTTAAATCCCGTATTCAAAAAGGATTTGCATACTTCGTTCCCATAACGCTGGAAATACGTCGAACTCTACTCTCCTGGGATTTCGATCCGCAACTCGGAAGTGATTTTCACTGTCATATTACTCGTATTGGCTCTCACCTGTTCCAACTCTCTTTGACTTTCCTATCACAGTTACTGTCTTCGTCTTCGTTTTTCACCTTTGGTTTTAAGTATAGTAATGATTCTTTCAGATGTCAAGTAAAATTCCTGTTCAGCCAGGCTTTCCATGCACAGTAATTTTCCAGTTCCCCGGATACCTGTTTCCGGTAAGCAAATCTCAACATCTCATAATAACAGTCATTCTCATAAATTGGATACTTCAGTTCCCAGTCATTGTCCGGATTTGTTCCATCCATATACACAAGTCCCTCTTCCGTAAACAGCACGATCCCATGCCTGCTTCGGATGCACTGCCCTGCGGCTTCCTCCTTTGCCAGTCTGCGTGCCAGTTCAACCGAATCTACCAGATCCGGGTAATCCATACTGTAAATTGTTGCAAGCATCCGCAATTTCTTCACCTGGCTTTCACTCTGCAGAAGCAGCCAGGTACCGGCATATCCATTACTGCGCATCTTCAATCCGTCAATCCCTGTCACCATTCCTGTCCATATATAGTAGTCCGGGTTGACCGGAAGAAAGCAAAGTTCTTCTATCCCTGTAAATGCACGCAGACACTCAAGCAGCAGAGCTCCCGCTTCAATAACATCAATCAGCGCGTTCCTTGTCTTCACAGACCACCAGCACACGGTTTCGCTTCTCATCTTTTTGCAATGTCGTAATTGCCGGGTCAAACGCAAAAAATGTGTTCAGTTTTTTATCATAAACGGCCCATGCATTATTTAATTCTTCGATCTCTTCCAACCGGTAATTATCATTTTCCACGGGGGACAGCATCCCCTGCGCCATCTTAAACAAACTATGCTCTGTGACATCCGAAACTGTGTGTTTGTCCTTCCAGTAATACCATTCAACCAGTGGGTTTTTGGGCTTTATCTCCCTAAGGATTCCCTGATTGATCCTTGACATAAGCTGCTGTCCCCTATCCATATCCTGATGAATGGTTTCCTGATTTACCAATGGTGCCAGATGAATGGTTGTATGACACCGAAATGAAATAATCGACATGTGAATACTCCTTTAATCTTTGTGTTTCCAGTTATACAGAAAATTTCCCAGTGAAGCCAGAATGATCAATCCATATCCTATCAGACTGTATCGATCCGGAATCTCCGCGAATAAAAGAAATCCAAGTAATGTTGCAAAAATAATCTGTGAATAATCAAAAATAGAAATTTTTCCGGCGGGTGCATAGGTATATGCTGCGGTGATCGTAAACTGTCCTCCCGCTGCAAAAAGTCCCGCAAGAAGCAGCGTCAACAACTGCCGCAGTGACATCGGCTGATAATGAAATACGATCCACGGTATCACAATAATACAGGAAAAGCAGGAAAAATAAAACACAATGACCGGTCCCTTTACTCCGTGTGTACCCATCTTCCGCACCATTGTATATGCGATTCCTGCACCCAGTCCTCCGCATACGCCAATAAGCGCAGGGATCAGATGTGCATTTTCAAACCCCGGTTTTACCACAAACAAACAGCCGACAAATGCCAGTATAACGCACATTGCCTGAGCTGGTTTTATCTTTTCTTTTAATAACAGGAAGGAAAAAATAATTGCAAAAAAGGGAGATAATTTATTTAAAATAGAAGCATCTGCCACCAGCAGGTGATCAATCGCGTAGAAATTACAAAGAATTCCAAGTGTCCCAAATGCACAGCGTAAAAACAGTGAACCCCACTGTGTTTTTTCCACCTTAGGTGCTGTATGATTTTTGATAAGAATAATTGCCGCAAAAAATGCAGCTACCAGATTCCGAAAAAAACTTTTCTGTACGGACGGCAGATCTCCCGCCAGCCGCACACTCACATTCATACACGCAAAAAAGAATGCCGACAAAATGATCATTATCATGCCACGTATATAATTTTCCTGTTTCATTGTACAATCACCTCAGATTTTTATTATAGAACCGGCATCCGTGATGCCAGTTTTATAATACCATACTTTTTCTTTTTTTGAAAATCTGAATTTTTACTTTGTACTGTTGTCATTTTCTGTATTGCTGCCGGATGAATTACCTGCCAAATGATTTTAGTTTTCCTGTTTCACTGGGTATCTTTGGGATGAAACTCCCATTTAAAAAGCACCAGCTTAACCTGCAGACATCTACAGGCCCAAGCTGGTGCTTATTCCCATATTATTTTTCTTTATGCGAACGGATTCTCCGTCGGATAAGGCAGAGATGCCGGCTGGTTGTAATTGATGTCCTCCATCGGAACCCCAATATACTTAAATACCTCAAACAGAGCCTTTCCGTAATGTCCGAATGCAACCGCTCCGTGATGCGGATAATTCTTCTCGATCAGAACGTGACGGTAGAAACGTCCCATCTCATGAATGGCAAATACGCCAATGCTTCCGAACGAACGGGTTGCAACCGGAAGGACTTCTCCCTGTGCCACATACGCGCGCAGCTTATTGTCGGAAGTGGACTGCAGGCGGTAGAATGTGATATCGCCCGGTGCAATATCTCCCTCAAGGGTACCGTTTGTTACTTCGACAGGAAGGCTTCTTGCCATGATCATCTGGTTTTTCATCTCACAGGATGCCAGCTTCTTTGAGCAGGTATTGCCACAATGGAATCCCATAAATGTATCTTTATGTGTATAGTCAAACTTGCCCTCGATCGACTCTTTGTACATATCCTTCGGAACAGAGTTATTGATGTCGAGCAGTGTGACAGCATCCTCGCTCACGCAGGTGCCGATAAACTCACTCAGTGTGCCGTAAATATCTACCTCGCAGGATACCGGAATGCCTCTTCCGGTCAGACGGCTGTTGACATAGCACGGAACAAATCCAAACTGTGTCTGGAATGCCGGCCAGCATTTTCCTGCAATTGCAACATATTTGCGGGAACCTTTGTGCGCCTCAATCCAGTCAAGCAGTGTCAGTTCATACTGTGCAAGTTTCTCTAAAATCTCCGGCTTTTTGTTTCCCTCACCGAGTTCTGCTTTCATATCTGCAACAACCTCCGGAATACGCTGATCTCCTGCGTGGTTGTTGAATGCCTCAAACAGATCCAGCTCTGAATTTTCCTCAATTTCCACACCCAGATTATAAAGCTGCTGGATTGGAGCATTGCATGCAAGGAAATTCATTGGTCTTGGTCCAAAGGAAATGATTTTTAAGTTTGCAAGTCCTTCTACTGCTCTTGCAATCGGTAAAAAGTCGTGAATCATATCTGCGCAATCCTCTGCATCTCCAACCGGATATTCCGGAATGTAAGCACCGACATTGCGAAGTTTTAAGTTGTAACTTGCATTTAACATACCGCAGTATGCATCTCCACGTCCCTGAACCAGATCGTTCTGGGACTCTTCTGCTGCAGCAACAAACATCTTTGGTCCATCAAATATTTGCAAGCATGTCTCGGAATTTCCGGTCCGAAGTTTCCGAAGGTTCATATCACACAGCGCATTGCATCCTGCTGCTTTAATATCTGCCAGCGCCTGCTTCATATGAATTTCACTCTCTACGATGCAGACCGGACACTCATAAATATCCTTTGCATCATACTTGTCTGTATATGCTTTGATCAGCGCCTTTCTGCGGTTTACGGAAAGAGACTCCGGGAAACAGTCACGGCTGACTGCAACGATACCTACTTTTACTTCTGGAATATTAATCATGATTTTGCCTCCTTGTTGTATGTAATCATTTTAAATTTTTGTTAGATACGATGATATGATTTTATTTTGCAAGTTCCAAAAACAGATCCCTGCATGCCGGATAAATCTTACGGAACTTCTGATAACGCTCTTCATATTTTGCTGCAAGCTCCGGTTCCGGTTCTACCGTATCGGTCAGTTTTACAATTGCCTCTGCTGCATCGCGGACGGTCGGGTATTCTCCACAAGCTACTGCTGCAAGCATTGCGCCACCCATTGACGGTCCCTGTTCATTTTCCGGAATATCTACCGGAATATTGAGCACATTTGCCACAATCTTCTTCCATAGCGGACTCTTTGCTCCTCCACCGCAAATACGGGTACGGGCAATATGAATGCCGAGTGAACGTGCCACCTCAAAAGAATCTCTTAAGGCAAATGCCACACCTTCGAGTACCGCCTGTGTCATATCCGCTCTGGTAGTATCCATGGTCAGACCGATAAAAGTACCTCTTGCATTCGGATCATTGTGCGGAGACCGCTCCCCCATCAGATATGGAAGGAAAAATACATGGTTTTCTCCAAGCTTCGTAATATTTTCCTGTTCTGCCCCATAATCCTTTGTGCCGATAATATCATCCATCCACCATTTATTACAGGATGCTGCGGAAAGCATGCAGCCCATCAGATGATAACTTCCATCCGCATGGTCGAACGAATGCAGTGCATTATTTTCGTCCACTCCGAATTTATCGGAAGAAATAAATACGGTTCCGCTCGTTCCCAAAGAAATGTTACATGCACCATCTCCAACGGTTCCGGTTCCCACAGCTGCTGCCGCATTGTCTCCGGCTCCGGCTACAATTTTTACCTGATCCGATACGCCGAGTTCCTTCGCCAGTTCCGGAAGCAGCGTTCCAACTTCCTCATAACTTTCGTATACTTTTGGAAGCCAGCTTGTTTTAATACTGCAGATCTCACACATTTCTTCTGACCAGCAGCGATTCTTTACATCAAAGAACAGTGTTCCGGACGCATCCGATACATCCGTACTGTAATTGCCGCTCAGGCGAAATGCCAGATAATCCTTTGGCAGCATAATTTTATGAATCTTTGCAAAATTCTCCGGTTCATTGTTTTTCATCCAGAGTACTTTCGGCGCAGTAAATCCGGTAAATGAAATATTGGCTGTGTATGCAGAAAGACGTTCCTTCCCAATTACCTGATTTAAATAATCGCACTCTTTTGTCGTCCTTCCGTCGTTCCAGAGAATTGCCGGACGAATCACTTCATCCTTATCGTCCAGTGCTACAAGTCCATGCATCTGTCCGCCAAAGCTGATGCCGGCTACCAGACTCCTGTCTGTACCATCCAGCAATTCCTTCAGTCCATCCATTGACTGTGTAAACCAGTCATACGGATTCTGCTCCGACCATCCCGGTTTTGGAAAACAGATTGGATATTCACGACTGACGATCTTTAAAATTTTTCCACTGCCCTCCATCAAAAGAAGTTTAACAGCAGAAGTTCCCAGATCAATTCCTATGTAATTCATGATAACCCTCAATTCTGAAATGTTAATTTTGTGCTCGTGCACGTTTCTACTCATATCCTACAACGATGCACTGATATTTTCAACTGTTTTCCGAAATTTTTTCTCTTTTTCGTGATTTCTTCCAAACCGGTTGCACTTATTTTGTGGAAAGCGTACAGTAACTTTCCCCGCTCTTGTCGTGCACGCACACATTTTCTGTATTTCAATTGACATTTTACCTTATCAATGCTACCCTTGTAAGAGTTATTCAGGAAAAATTCAACAAGGGGGAACGACATGGCCACTATAAAACAGATTGCTGAACTGGCAGGTGTTTCACGCGGTACGGTTGACCGTGTACTGAACAACCGCGGTTCCGTCAATGCCAATACTGCAGCCCGTGTACGTGAAATTGCAGAAAAATTAAACTATAAACCCAACAAAGCAGGACTGATGCTTGCTGCACAGAAAAAGAATCTGAAAATCGGTGTTATTTTATTTCCCGATTCCAATCCTTTTTTCAGTGAAGTCCTTGAAGCGTAAATGCCAAGGCAAAAGAATTATCTGCCTATAATTTCACCGTTCTTATCCGTCAGGTTCCATTTGATGAGACCGAACAGTTTAATACCATGGAAGCACTGCTTGCGGAAGGCATCAACGGATTAGTTATCGCACCATTCAATTCTTTATATATTGCCGCAGAAATCGACCGCCTCACAGAAATGAACATTCCGGTCGTTACCGTAAACACCGATATTCTGTCCCGCAGGATCGCATATGTCGGAAGTAATTACCGCCTGTCCGGACAGACTGCTGCCGGACTGGTTTCTCTGATGACATTCGGGGAAATTCATATTGGTATTGTAACCGGTTCGTCACATGTACTCTGTCACTCCGATCGTATCGAGGGTTTCACTTCAACGCTTTCCGAAAAGGGCGAACGTATTCATATCGTGGAAACAATAGAAAATCATGATGATGATAATGAAAGTTATGAAAAAGTCAAAGAAATGCTGGCTTCACACCCCGAAATCAATGTGCTGTATTTTGCAGCCGGCGGTGTAGCAGGCGGATGCCGTGCCGCAGTCGAAAGCGGCCGGATCGATGCCATGCGTATCTTTACTTACGACTGTGTTCCTTCCACAAAAAAACTGCTCGATGATGGCATTATCACTGCTACCATCTGCCAGCAGCCATACAAGCAGGGATACCTTCCGGTAGAATTGCTCTCCCGTTATCTGATTGAGGGCATCTCCTGCGAAGAATTCCACTACACAGACATCGATATACGAATAAAGGAGAACCTGTAAAACAGGTTCTCCTTTTTATAACTCCCGGCTAGAAAGAACTCTTTCCTTCTTCCAGTTTCTGCTCATACTCTTCAAAATACTGATAAAACGGACTGTCCGGGTCCTGCATTTTTTCCGCAATATTCACAGCATAAAGCGAAACGGCAATCCCAAGAACAATTGAAATCACTGCTGTAATAATTCCACCGATCGCCAGCCCCTTTTTCTCGTTCTTTACCATCTGCACAATACCGAAAATAATCGCAAGCACTGCCAGAATATAATTAATGCAGCATGCAAATGTAAAAACAGATAAAATTCCAAGAACCAGTGAGGCAATTCCAAATCCGGTTCCTGTTCCCTTTGCCTGTGTCTGTCCGTAATATGCCTGCTGATATGCATTCGGCTGTGACTGTTCACTCTGATATGCCTGCTGGTACGCAGTCTGTCCATACGCATATGCCGTATTGTCCGGCTGCGGATTTTCCTCTGCCGATGTTGCTCCATAAGAAGTCTCCGGCTGTTCCTGCGTCATCTGTGATGTTTCATTCTGTACGATCTCATTTTCCGGTGCCGTATAATCCTGAAAGTTTGTTTCCTCCGGTGTTTTTGAACCGTTTTCGTTTGTTGTAAACTCGTCGCTCATTCCATCCTTCTCCTTTTTATTCTTTCTTTGACTTCTTATCAATAATCACAATAGTAGTCATTTACTCATTATAATTATTCTGTCCCCAAAAATCAACAGGTTCATAGTCCTGTAGTTTTGCAAGGAGCCCCTTCTTCTGCAATTCCTCCTGAATCATATCCAGAATTTCCACGCGTTCCGCCCGGACCGTATGATAATGATATCCGGAAGTAACATTTTTCAGCAGACTGGATTTCCCGGAACGGATCTCCTCCATATAATTGCGGATATCCATACGGGATTTGATATTCATCTCTGCCCGAAGAACTCCGTATACCTTATGATATACAAATACATCCTCAACGGTTCCTCCGAGATCCACAATCGTTGTCAGCTCTTTTTCAACCTCATCATCTTCATGCTGTACCTTAAATACACGGGTTGTCTCCTCATCTTCCTGTATCAGATACCCCCGGTTGGTCGAAAATATATTTTTTCCATTTGCCCGAAGAAGTGCAACATCCTGCACAATGACCTGTCTGCTCACGTCAAATTCTTTTGCCAGTGTCGTGGCAGAAACTGCTTTGTCACTATTTTTTAGTGCCTGTATAATTTTTCCACGCCTTTCTTCCCCGCTCATTTCTGGAATCCCACCTTCTTTAATTTTCTACCGGATGCAGATTTTTCAAAGAAATATCCAGGATCGGAGCCGAATGTGTCAGTGCTCCGCTGGAAACATAATCTACGCCAAGCCCGGTCAGTCTTGCAATATTTTCTTTCATCACATTTCCGGAAACTTCAATCTCTGCCCGTCCGTCAATATAGGCGATGGCTTCTTTCAGCGCATCGGTGTCCATATTATCCAGCATGATAATATCCGCACCTGCCTCCACAGCTTCCTTTACCATATCCAGATTTTCTACTTCTACCTCAATCTTACGGACAAACGGTGCATACTCCTTTGCAGCAGCAATCGCTTCTTTTACTCCGCCTGCAGCTCCGATATGATTATCTTTCAGCAATACCCCGTCGGAAAGATTATATCTGTGGTTATTTCCACCACCGATTCTTACTGCATATTTTTCAAAAATACGATTGTTTGGTGTTGTCTTTCTGGTATCCAGAAGTTTGATTCCGGTTCCTTTTAATAATTCTGCCACGGAATGTGTGTAGGTTGCAATTCCGCTCATACGCTGCAGATAATTCAGTGCGGTACGCTCTCCGCATAAAAGGGTCCGGATATCGCCATGCACTTTTGCCATAAGCTGTCCCTTATGAACTTCTGCTCCATCCTGCACCAAAAATTCAACTGTTGTCTTTTCATCGAGAAGGGTAAACACTCTCTCGAATACCTGCAGCCCGCATATAATGCCATCTTCTTTGCAGATAAGATCCACTTCTCCTGCCTGTGGATGAGGCATGACACTGTTTGTGGAGACATCCTCACTTGTGATATCTTCTTTTAAAGCACTGAGAATCCATGGATCTACATTTAATTTTAAAGTTACCTGATCGTACATCTCTCTCTCCTGATTTTCTTATTTTATTTTATCCGACCTGTGCACACTGCTTGCGAAATGCAACCGTTGCTTTTGTCCTTGCATCCTGTACCTGCTGCATCTTTGCATCTGCCGCGATAATCGCTTCCCGTACATATTCATGATACCGGCTCGCCAGTGCTGCGGCATCCGCATAGATACTCCGGTCAATTGCCGCAAACAGTTCCGGTGCTGTGGAAATCTTTTCCTTCTGCTCACTCATCTGCTTTGCCGCCCGTTTTGCAAATACAAGGCTTTCCAGCAGAGAATTACTTGCCAGACGGTTTTTTCCGTGTACTCCGTTACATGCCGTCTCTCCCACAGCATACAGACGTTCCATGGACGTATGGCTTTCGTGATCTACCCATACCCCACCCATGAAATAATGCTGTGCCGGTACCACAGGAATGCATTCTTTGGTTACATCATACCCCATTTCACGGCAATGTTCCACAATATTCGGGAAATGTTCCATCAATTCTTCTCTTGGAATGGTACGCAGATCTTCCCATACATGATCTGTTCCATCTTTTGCCATCTGCTTATAAATTTCTTTCTGCCAGCAGATCACGCGGCAGCAGCTCATTGACAAACCGTTTCATATTCTTATCATAAAGCTTTGCCCCTTCTCCGCGGACAGATTCCGAAATCAGAAAACTGCGTTCCTCTTCGTCCGGCGAATAGAATGTGGTCGGATGAATCTGTACATAATTCACATCTTTCAAACGGATTCCATGTTTGATGGAAAGTGCAAGGGCATCTCCGGTCAGATGACGGAAATTGGTCGAATGACGATATAATCCTCCGATTCCTCCACATGCCCAGACGGTATGCTCCGCTTCCACCGTTTCAATTGTACCGTCCTCCCTGCGGATTACGGCTCCGTAACAGCAGTTATCCTTCGTCACAATATCTACCATCCTGGTATTTTCCAATATGGTAATATTCGGACACTTGCGGGCAGCTGCAAGCAGCTTGCTTGTAATTTCTTCTCCTGTAATATCCTCATGAAAAAGGATACGCTTGTCCGAATGTGCTCCCTCTCTGGTAAATGCAAGATTGCCATTCTCGTCATGGGCAAAATCCACGCCAAATCCGATCAGGTCATGAATCACATCCTGTGACGAACGGATCATAATCGATACGGATTCCCGGTCATTTTCATAATGTCCCGCTTTCATCGTATCCTCAAAATAACTGTCATAATCACTGTCATCCTTAAGCATACAGATTCCTCCCTGTGCAAGATAAGAATCACTGCTCTTAACATCTGACTTTGTAATAATTGTAATCTGTTTCTCCCGCGGAAGATTTAATGCACAGTATAAACCGGAACATCCGCTTCCCACGATCAGAATATCTGTTTTCATTTTTGCCACCTTCTGTATGAATATTTCAATAGTGTTTGACATGCAGTATAGCACATATCTTTACAGGTGACAAGACAGTGAACCTTTTTAATTAAATCCAACCACTTTTTGCGACAGACGGTATGCCGCAACTGAAATTTTTCTTCCGCTTCTTCCCGGCAGATTCATGGTCTGTCCCATAATGCCGTTGCGCAGGCGGTGAAACAGCCCGATATCCTTGTTTTTGATATACCGCCACAATTCACGCTTTTTCTCAAGGTTTTCTTCTGTGCCGGAACGCAGCAGCATAACCGTCGTGACAACCGTGATAATTTCCAGATAGTTTATCATATAATGCCGGCATTTATAATTGGACACTTTATTCAGATCCACATCGTCAATCATGATCTTATTCACACGGATCTGCTGGTCAATCCGGCTGATCATCACCTTCTCATTGACGGACTGATCCTCTCTTCCGATAAAATAACGGTAAAAATCCACATCCATATAATACATCGTCCGCACATGCGGCAATGGCTTATATACATAAATGTTATCCACATAAAAAGTATGTTTCGGCAGTTCAAGTCCACATTCCCGGAGAAGTTTTGTACGATAGATCACGGAATGCATCAGTATGTAATGTCCTTTATAAAAATGCCGCACATCACTCCAGGTAAAGATCTGATCTTTCGGAAAACCGGTCTGACGCATGACCCGCTTGTGTTTTGCCCCTTCCTTCTCATATACATAATTTGCCAGAAGCATATCAAGTGCCACACTTCCCCCTGCAATCTCCCTAAGCTTTGCAAGAATCGCCTGATAAGCGTTCCAGTCTACCCAGTCATCACTGTCCACTACCTTAAAATATAAACCGGTTGCATTGCGGATTCCCGCATTCACAGCTTCTCCATGTCCCCCGTTCTCCTGATGAATTGCTTTTACAATCGTTGGATATTTTTCGGCATATTCATCTGCAATCGCAGCGGTATCATCCTTTGATCCGTCATCCACAATCAGAATCTCCACATCTTCCCCTCCCGGAAGAATCGATTCAATGCAGTGACGCATATAATCCTGTGAATTGTAACACGGTATTGTAAATGTTAATAATTTCATATGTGTTCCCTTCGTACAAACCTGCTGAAAAAATAATTGATAGACCTATTATAAATGAGAATTTATAAACAGTCGAGAGATATTATCTTAACATTTGCTTAATCTTTTTCCATTGTTATTTTTGTTCATAATTTATTTACAAATCTCTCATAAACTCCACACACCGGCGTCATAATTGCAAACTATACTTTAGTCATACCTAAGAAATAAACTTTTTCTTTTTCATAATCCTCGCACCGCAAGGCGCGAGGTCCTCCCTTTTTTAGAGATTAATTTTTTCTCATAACACATAAAAAGAGCTGTCCTGTCCGGACAGCTCTTTTGCTTACTCTTTGATTTCCATCTTAATGGCATTCCAATACGCGGAAAAAGCACTGGGAACTGCATAGTTTTCCACTGCTTTCTGTGCCTCAGTAAATAAAATATTTTCTTTTGGTGCCGTAGTTTCTTCTACGAGAACCACATAGGCATGCATATGCCACTCCACATGGGAAAAAATGTGTCTGGCCGGTGCAAGTGCCTGTATCCGTATCGGTGAAAACCCCTGGTCTTTCACATATTCCAAAGCCTCCTGCTGCTCTAAGATACCCGAAACATTCGGAAGTTCATACAGGCCTGCTAAAAGCCCCTTCGACGGCCGCTTGCGCAATGCCACATGTTCTCCGTCCCGGATGACAAACACCGTGCGCTCCTCGATTCTGCGCGCTTTTGCCCTGGTTTTCACCGGAATCGTGTCAATTTTATCCTGCAGACGTGCCTCACAGAATCCATACCATGGACATTCCAGACAATGCGGTGCCCCATTCGGCACACACACCATTGCGCCTAACTCCATCAGTGCCTGGTTAAATTTGCGCGGAATCAGACCATTCGTTACTTCCGTTTCCATCATCGCCTGCAGGCTGCGCTCCATCGCACTGCGGACCGACTGCTTCATGATATCCGAATCATCTGCGCACACACGGGAAATCACCCGCAGCACATTCCCGTCCACCGCCGGAACCGGCCGGTTATAGGCAATCGAAGCGATCGCTCCTGCCGTATAGCTTCCGATGCCTTTCAGGCGAAGCAGTTCTTCCACCGTATCCGGAATTGTCCCGCCATACTGCTCCATAATCTGTTCCGCTGCGGCATGCAGATTCCGGACACGGTTGTAGTAACCAAGTCCTTCCCACAGTTTCAGATAACGATCCTCCGGACACGCGGCAAGCGCCTCCACATCGGGAAGCGCTCCATAAACCGTGCAAAGTAAGGTTTAACGGCTTCTACCCTTGTCTGCTGTAACATGATCTCAGAAATCCATACTTTATATGCCTTCGGATCATCTCTCCAGGGGAGTACGCGGGCATGCCCATCAAACCAGTCCTGCAATGGCTTTACCAGCTTCTTTAATTCAAAATCCGCTACCATATTACACCCGCAGGAAAAACGCACGATATCCCGGAATCTCAAATCCACCATTCAATGCAATTTTTTCTCCGGTGATCAGGTCGGTGGCTTCCGCTGCTCCGGCATCAAATCCTGCATAAAACGGACTGTCTGCCGCATTGATCGCAACGTAGACGCGTTCCCCTTCCCATTCTCTTTCAAACACGCACTGTCCATTGGTCAGAACTTTAGACATAAAGTTTCCATACTGCAGTGCTTTGGACTGTTTCTTTGCCTCTGCCAGTTTGGAAATCCACTCTGTCAGATCATTCCACTCCGGTTTCTCAAACGATGGACGAAGTGCCGGATCTCCATCTTCTTTGCGTCCTTCTGCGCCCCACTCACTTCCGTAATATACGCATGGGATTCCCGGCATCCCAAAAGCAAGCGCGTAAATCAGCGGCAGATGATTTTATTGGTCAGAATGGAGGCCACACGGGTCACATCATGATTATCCACGAAAGACAACAGGTGTTTTCCCTTATATAACGTCCAGTTTTCCGGTCCGAACTGACGAAGCAGGGAATGATTGATCTCAAACATGTTCATGCAGTTAAAGCTGGAATACAATCCCTTGTAACACTCATAGTTCGTCACCGAATGCAGCATTTCATCGTTCATCAGCTGGTTATAATCCCCATGCAGTGTCTCTCCGACAAGGAAAAAGTCTGGTTTTAATTCATTACAGAAACTGCGCAGTCTGCGCACAAAATCATGATCCAGACAATATGCCACGTCCAGCCGCAGTCCGTCAATATCAAATTCGTCTACCCATCCTTTGATGGCAGAAAAGATATGCTGGATCACCTCTTCATTGCGCAGGTTCAGTTTGACCAGATCATAGTTTCCTTCCCAGCCCTCATACCATAAGCCGTCATTGTAGTTGGAATTTCCGTCAAAGGCAATGCGTCCGAACCAGTTCACATAAGGGGACTGCTCCCGGTTTTTCAAGACATCCTCAAATGCCCAGAACCCTCTTCCCACATGGTTGAATACACCGTCAAGTACCACGCGGATTCCTTCTTTGTGCAGATTGTTGCATACATTTGCGAAATCCTCATTTGTACCCAGGCGGGTATCAATCTTTGTATAATCTCTGGTATTGTATCCATGTGTGTCCGACTCAAATACCGGAGAAAAATAAATGGCATCGGCCCTAATTTTTTAATATGAGGAATCCAGTCATTTACTTTTTCAATTCTATGTTCCAGCACACCGTCATTTTCAATGGTGCTCCGCAGAACCCAAGCGGATAAATCTGATAAAAAACACTTTCGTAAGCCCACATATATTTATTAATTCTCCTTTCGGTTTTCTATCATTTTATGTTACATTTCATCCGGCATGATAATGGCCGCAATGATGTATGCAATCAGTCCACTGCCACCCACAAGTGTAAAGATCACCCAGATCAGACGAATCACGGTCGGATCTACGTCAAAATAGTTTGCGATTCCGCCACATACTCCACAAACCTTTTTATCTGTACTGCTCTTGTATAATCTTTTCTTCATAGTATTTCCCTCTTTTCTGAAAATCTGCAATTGTCAGGATAGTTTCAGTATACACAATCCCGAATAAAATTTCCACTGTCCCTTCAACTGTTCATGCCTGGTTAAGAAAACTTTAAGGATTTGCAAAATCAAAAGAATGCATAACAATTTGCAAGATAGATAGATGTTGTATGAACTGTTCTGTGATAAAATCAAGAAAATAATGAAAAGATTACCAAGAGGGGAGATATAACATGCAAACCTGTACTTTAAACGGAACCTGGCAGCTTTCTGCCGGACACCGTTCTTTAGAATCTGTAGATATGCAGATTCCCGGCACTGTACTTTCCGGGCTTCTTGCCGCCGGAAAAATAAAAGATCCATTTTACCGTACCAATGAGGATGCTACACGCGCATTGTTCTGGAAGGATTATGTTTTCACCCGGACGTTTGATGTCGATGAAGAACTCTTAGCCCAACAACATATTGTTCTGGTGTGTGAAGGACTTGACACACTTGCGGAAATCAGCATCAACGGCACATTCCTTGCAAAAACAGATAACATGCACCGTACCTGGAAATTCCAGGCAAAAAAACTTCTGCACCCCGGAAAAAACGAAATTCAGATTGTTTTTCGTTCTGTGCTGCGTTTTATCGAAGATTATCCTTATGAAGCCCATAAAAAAATCAATTATATTCCGTGCGGCTCCATGAAAGGAAACCAGCTTTTGCGCAAAGCACACTCCATGTTTGGCTGGGACTGGGGTCCACAGACCATCGATGCCGGAATTTTCCGGGACATTTATTTGCAGGGATATTCCCATGCCAGAATCGAAGACATCCGCATCCATCAGCAGCATGCCAAAAACGTTTCCGTCCAGACATCCATAACACTTTCCGAATCCGTTCCGGGACAAAAACTTTGCGTGGAACTCTCAGAAGACGGTGCAGACAAACCGCTGCAGACGAAACTGTGTAAAACAAATGCAGACGGTGTGGCAGCGGTGGATTTTGTGATCGAAAATCCAAAACTCTGGTGGCCGAATGACTATGGCGATCAGCCTCTTTATATCGTCAGGACCACTTTACTGGATGAGGACGGAACAAGCCTGGAATCTATCACCAGACGGATCGGTCTGCGCACATTAACGATCAGCCAGGAAAAAGACGAATGGGGAAATGAATTCGCCTTCTGTGTCAATGGTGTCAAAATTTTTACCCGCGGGGGAAACTATATTCCGGATGACTGTCTGTACACAAGAATTACCGAAAAGAAGCTGGATTATATTCTGGAAAGCTGCCGCAGGGCACACTTTAACTGCGTCCGTGTATGGGGTGGCGGTTACTACCCTTCCGATGCTTTTTATGATCTCTGTGATGAAAAAGGGCTGATCGTATGGCAGGATCTGATGTATGCCTGCAATGTCTACGATGTAACGGACGCGTTTGCCGAAAACTGCAGGCAGGAGACCTATGATAATGTGCGCCGTCTGCGCCACCACGCCAGCCTTGGTTTATGGTGCGGCAACAACGAAATTGAATCTGCCTGGGATCACTGGGGCGATTTCCAGAAAGAAACTCCTTATCTTCGTGCCGATTATATCAGATTGTTTGAAGAAGTCCTCCCGAAAGCCGTACAGGAGGCAGACGGTGAAACCTTTTACTGGCATTCTTCCCCGTCATCCGGCGGCTGTTTTGACAATCCGGATGATGCAAACCGCGGAGATACCCACTACTGGGATGTCTGGCATGGACAGAAACCATTTACCGACTACCGCAAATATTTTTTCCGTTTCTGCTCCGAATTCGGTTTTCAGTCTTTCCCATGTGCAAAGACCGTCAACAGTTTTACTTTGGAAGATGACCGCAATATTTTCTCCCGTGTCATGGAAAGCCATCAGAAAAATGATGCGGCAAACGGTAAGATGCTCTACTATCTGTCCGAAAATCTGCGCTATCCAAAAGATCTGACACATCTCCTGTATGCCAGTCAGGTATTACAGGGTATGGCCATCAAATACGGTGTGGACCACTGGCGCCGAAACCGCGGCCGCTGTATGGGAACCCTCTACTGGCAGATCAACGATGACTGGCCGGCACCTTCCTGGTCCAGCATTGATTATTTTGGCAGATGGAAAGCCCTGCATTACATGGCTCAGAAATTTTATGCCCCACACGCGGTCAGTATGACGCTGGAAGATCACAGGTGCCACGTATATTTTTCCAACGAATCCTTCGAAACCACAGAGTATTCTCTCACCCTGTCCATTCGTGACCTGTCAGGGAATGTGCTGGAAACATACGAAACCAAAGGGAACTCCCCGGCCTTTTCCGCTATCGAAACAGCAGTTGTCGATATCTGTTCCTGGGAAGATCAAAAAGACGATGTATTTTTGGAAGCAGTGATACATACAAAAGATCAAAAAGTGTTAAAGGATGTGGAAACACTTGTGCCGTATAAATATTTAAATCTTAAAAACCCGGTTATATCCACGGAAGCAAAAGAAACGAATGATGCTTTTATCCTGCACATTTCCAGTGACTGCTTTGCTCCGTTTGTCGCTTTGGATTTTGACGATGCAGATGTTATTTTTTCTGATAACTTTTTCCACCTGACGGATAAAACGGTACAGGACATCATTGTGAAAAAAGAAGACATCTTACAGGGACATTTTGAAAATGCCGAAGATTTCAGGAAACGCCTTCAGATTCTGTCTCTGGGCACTTCCTATGCCCGTTCCTGAAAAATGTATTTATCCACGTATCACAAAAAATAAAGTGTGCGCTTGTCGCACACTTTCGCGCGCGAGCGATATGTTCAACATAAACTTCAGCGCCGGATCCACTTTCTCGGATTCCGGCGCTGTCTTTTGTTTACAGATGTTCTTCCAGTAAAAGGACATCCCATTTTTCAATTTCATTCCGTGTTCTGTCATCTTTTGGCTGATCATGTCTTTCTTTCCGGTCAGACTCTCCGGCAGAATCTGCTCCTCATCCGTAAGTTCATGACAAAATAGAATCGCGTGGTATCACTGACGCGTGTGACAACTTCAAGTCCGGTTTCTTCCGGGATAACGGATGAAACTCCGGCCTCCTGGACTGCCTGATCCAAAATCTTTGCAAGCCCTTCTTCCTCAAACCGGGTTGCAATATAATATGTGGTACCTTTTCCGTATGTATTCTTCGATGCTGCCGGCATTCCTGCATAGAAATCTTCCTCATAAGAGGCAAGTGCTTTCGCACCCTCTAAATGCATCAGATCGCACAAAAGACCGCATGCTGCTGTACTGCCGTCTGCAAACTTTGCCTTATTTTTCTGTTCCGGTGCAAGGGCATCAATCTCCTCAACCCATACCCCCGCCATCTCGCGGAGCGTCCCGGATAACCGCCCAGATATACATTATCCGACTGTCCGACAATTCCGCTCATAAACGTAGTAATCAGAATACCGCCATTTTTCACAAAATTCTCCAGCGCTTCTTTCATTCCATCCTTTACCATATAAAGCACCGGTGCCACAACAATCTTGTATTTTGAAAAATCCGCATCCACAGGAATCATATCCACACCGATATTCTTTTTGTAAAAATACTGATAGTACTGATGAATCTGATCCACATATTTTAAATCCTCGGACGGACCGCTGGTGTACTCCAGTGCCCAGTAATTATCCCAGTCGAAAATCAGTCCGACTTCCGCTTCATTGCGTGATCCCAAAGTACGGTCTCCAAAGCTTTCCAGCTCCGCGCCAAGCTGAGCCACCTCACGAAAAACACGGGTATTTTCACTTCCTGCATGTGCAATCACAGCGCCATGGAATTTCTCACATCCGCCCACACTTCTGCGAAGCTGGAAAAACTGGATCGTGTCTGCCCCATGTGCCAGTGTCTGATAACTTTGTGCCCGCATCTGCCCCGGACGTTTCAGGGAATTGTATTTCTGCCAGTTCTGCTGGCTTGGCGTCTGCTCCATCAGCATAAACGGCTCATCTTTTAAACCGCGCATCAGATCGTGTGTCATGGCAATGCTGCTCCACGGAGTATCATAGGAAGGATAATTATCCCAGGATACAACATCCATCTCTTTTGCCCACTTGAAATAATCAAGCCCCTTGAATGTTCCCATCAGGTTTGTGGTAACAAATGCATCCGGCTTGACACTCCGGATCGCGTCGCGCTCCATCTTGAAGCATGCTAACTGGCTGTCCGAATAAAATCTGCGATAATCAATGGAAATACCTGCAAAAGCAGTCTTTTCACTTCCGATTCCGTCACTTAACGCATTTGGCGGTACCACATCATCCCAGTCGTAAACGGTATGTCCCCAGAATTCCATATTCCAGGCCCTGTTTAATGCATCAATTGTCTTATACTTATCTTTCAGCCACACACGGAATGCCTTCTGACAGTTCTCACAGAAACACTCGTTTCCATATTCGTTGCTGACATGCCAGCAGGTCACATGTGGATTGTCTGCATAGCGCTCTGCCAGTTTATATGCCAGTTCACGCGCATAATGTTTAAACACAAAAGAATTCGGGCAGGCATTGTGACGGCCGCCAAATTTGTGCTGTCTTCCTTCATAATCAGTAAACATCACTTCCGGATATTTACGCACCATCCATCCCGGAAGCTGCCGTGGAAGTGGCAAATACGATATCGTAATTTTCTTTCGAAAGCATATCCACGATCTCGTCAAGCTCATCAAAATTATATTCATGCTCCGATGGCTGGATCTTTGCCCATGAAAATACATTGATTGTCGCGGTATTGATGTGTGCATCCTTAAAAATGCGCATATCTCCCTGCCAGATATCCTTCGGCCACTGATTCGGGTTGTAATCTCCTCCGTAGAGGATTCTCTTAAAATGCGTGCTCATAGTTTTCTCCTTTTCTTTTCGATTCTGAATTTATGTCTCATTTTTTGTTTTCGTTGATTTTTCCCTATTATACGATACAATCTTTTATATTTGTATAACATGATAAACCAATTTATATAACATTTTGAAACTATTTCTTTTTCTGTTGAAATATGCTATGATGCCATAGAAAAAAGAAGTGGAGATATCTCATGGCAATCTATTTCAGCAACACGCTCAGCAAAGAACCATTCCAGTTTGATTCCGTTGGAAACCACTGGCTGCAGGAAGCGCTCAGCCGTCCACAAGGTTACCCAATCTATCACTATTTGCAGACAGAAGAAGGCTGTGGCATCTTCACAATTGACGGAAAAGAATATTTTTTGCCTGAAGATCACGGCATTCTGATCACACCGCATGTCCCACATGCTTACCGTGCAGCAGACACCTCTGCATGGATTACGTGTTTTGCAACATTTGGCGGTACAATGGAAGCACATCTGCCGCAGATTCTTGGCAACAACCGCATAATTTTTACAGAAAAGGAAAATGCTCTGGAAATCAAAGCTGTAATCGACCGTGCTGTAGCACGTTTTAAAACAGCACCAGTCAATACACACCAGCTTTCCTGCGACTGTTATGCACTGCTGCTAACGTTTTCCAATGGATTTTTCCACGCAAATACCAGCGATCCCCTGTGGGAAAAATATGTTGAGCCCGTATTGCGGCTGATCGAAACACACTATATGGAAGACCTGACCGCCGAAAAGTTATGCCGGCAGGTCTATGTATCCCCGCAATACCTGTCCCGCCTGTTTGTGCGCTACCTGGGCTGCTCCGTCTACGAATATTTAACAAACTACCGGATCACCAAGGCAAAAGAACTGCTGCTTATGCGCCGTGACCGCAAAATTCAGGAGATCGCACACGATGTCGGTTACACGGATTCCAGCCATTTTATCGTGATGTTTAAAAAACTTACCGGCATGACACCCGCACAGTTCCGCAGACAGTAAAAGGAACAGCCGGAATTGCTGTCTTTTCCTTATTCTGCAAGGATGATAAAATTTTGTCTTTTGTGGTCAGTATGACCGACATGTGCCCGGTACCATCTTCATACTCGCGTGTCCCGTACACGCCATAGTACGATGCCGTTCCCTGATCCGGAACGAGATGCAGCATGTAGGTATCTTTCGATTTTGTACGCGACAGTGTGTATGTTCCCTTCCAGATTTTTTTGTTTTCAAGATTTTTGCACCGATAGGTCTGATCTTTTTTAAATGTCAGAACGACCTTGCTTTTGGAAGGATCTTTTGCGTAGGATGAAAGCTCGTTGCCGTCTAAATCCGCTTCTTCCTCCAATTTCCATGTGACCGCTGTCAATTTTGGCTGGCTTTGTTTTCGGACTGTCCAGATTGTAACAATTCCAATAAAAACAGCGAAAAACACAACAATTACTGCTAGTTTTTTCTTTATGTGTTCCATTATTTCTTAATATTCCTCTCCTTATTTTTTCTTCTTTCGTAAAAGGAAAACCAGTGCAACCATACAAATGACCGCCAATCCCCCAAAAATCTCGCTGCTGTTTACCGGTGACGAGTTTTGCAGCACGATCATCGTCATCGCATCCCCACCGCCAATGGCATTTTTCGGCATCCGAAACCGCAGACTTTCGCCCAGTGCATACAGACAGAACAGTCCACCCACCGCCAAAAACACTACAGCAACTTTTCGTTTTCCGGACAGCGGCATGGTCTGTCTGCCACAGCCGAGCGCCTGTGCATACGCCTGCGGTTTTCCGAGCTGTTTTATGATCTGGCTTTCGCTTTTTCCATGCTCTTTTCCAGAATCAAAAATCTCCTGAAGATCCCGCACGATCTCCTCTTTTTCTTTCACGGAACAGTCCAGTTGTTTTTTTACTTTCCGTATATAGGTTTCTCTGTTCATATTACGCATCCCCTTTCATAAATCCATCCACACAATCCTTGTAGTTTTCCCAGAAATTTTTCATTTTTTCGAGCATATCTTTTCCCTCTCCGGTAAGCGAATAATATTTTTTTTCGCCCCCGTTTGCTTTCGCCGGCACCAGGCGGTACTGGATAAGTCCTGCCTTTGTCAGACGGTACAAGATCGGATAAATGGTTCCCTCTTTGGCAAATGCAAAGATTTCACCACCCTGTTTTTGTATTTCCGTCAGAATCTCATAACCGTATGTTTCTTTTTGGGCGATCAGCGAAAGCAGGATCATTTCGTATGCGCCCTTTTTAAACTGCTGTATATACTTTTCTTCCATACCCATCCCTTTTCTTTTTATTTAGCGGTGCTATTTAGCATTGCTAAGTAGTATAGTACTCTCACACTGCTTTTCTGTCAATCCCATTATGAAAAAACCGCCGGAGGCATCCTCCGGCGGTCTGGTATCTGTTCTTATGCGATATTGGTCGGTTTTCCCACATACTGCACTGCTTCCGCAGTATCGTATACTAAAGGAATTCCGTAAAACTCTTCGTAAATCTGTTTCCATACAGCAGCATTTTTTCTGCGCATCGCATCCACATTTTCTGCCTGTGTTTTCTGTGGGTCCGGATAAATCGGCTCTGTAATGTGTATCGTGTATTCCTGCACATAAAAGCCATCATCCCCGAGGATGTCGCTGTCTTCCATGGTGATAAAGCAAGGAAGCACCGGCACATGGTTTTTTGCGGCAAATGTATAGGCGCCTTTCTTTAACGGTTTTGGCTTGCGGTAATTCCACCACATACTCTGCTCCGGGTAGACCAGCATGAAATCTCCGTGCTGCAGCACAGTATCCATGGAACTTAAAAATTTCTTCATCGTATCGCGGTTGGAACTCAGTGGAAACGTGTAACAGTTTCGCATGAGCATTCCGTAAAAGCCCGGAAAATTCGTATAATTTCCTTCCCGGATCACACGGTAAAGCCGGCGTTTTTTGCACTGTTTTGATTTTTCATAGGCAATCTGCATGGCAAAGCTGTCAAATGCATTAAAATGATTACAGGTGATCACCGCCCCGGAAGTCAGTGCATCCATATGTTCCGTTCCAATGACATCCTTGATGATCAGCTGTTTATTTTCAATGATCTTGTTTAAAAATGTCCGCGCTACTTTGTAAGTCAATCTTGTCTTGATACGGCTCTTTAATTTTTTACGCAGATAATCAATCTCTGACGGCTGAAGCTGCCGCGTCGGTGGATCTTCCTCCACATCTTCCCCAAAACGGCCTTCTCTTTCGTACAAAGCAATTTTTTCCAGAACTTCCAGACGGTCTTTGGATTTTAATTTTCCTGCTTTCACCAGATTCAGGTAATTATTTTCCTTTGCGATCTCATCCTTTGCCATCTGCATCAGACGGTCACAGGATACGGCATCCCGCTTTCTTTCTTCATCCGTATAACTCTCAAGCACCTGACGGATCTCGCATACACACTGGTCTTTTGTGCGCTCTTCCAGAAATATTCCTGCAGGCGGCAGTCACTGTAATGCCACGGCTTCGAGACCATAATATAATGCAGCACACAGATTTCTTCTTCCCTGCACGGGATCTGGCCGAACACTTCCACATTCCACTTCTGGGGCAGCCAGCACACCTTGTTGTGACAGATCAGATTCAGATAATCTTCATCCTGAGTGACCACAAAATTGTACATCGGGAGAAGTTCCATAAACTGCTCTAACACGTGATTTTTACGAAACTGTTCACAATTGATGACCAGCATCCCCGCATTGAAATAATTGTCGCGTTCCACCCCAAGCACCTTCTCCACATAAGTGCCATATACATCTTCCTGGATCATCACCTGCTCCCTGCACGCTCCCACATAAGCATCTCCAAGATCATAAGCATACAGTTGTGCAATATCCCCCAGCACAACCGTATCGCTGTCGATATAAATGGCTTTGTCTATTTCTGGAAACATTTCCGCGATAAACAGGCGAAAATATGTTGTTTTGGAATAATAATCCCGAAGCGGAAGTTTCTCCTGTACGGAATGTAAATATTCCGTCACATGATCAAACTGCACAGAAAAATTTGCATTCTCCATAGCATACATCTTCTTTTGCATTTCTTCCGAAATATTGGTATGAAGTACATGAATTTCATACTGTACCTCTTTGGATGCATGATCCATCATCGACTGCAGTGAAACCATCGTGTATTTCACAAAATTATCATCACATGCGTAAAACACCGGTATTTTATTCATTTTCTCTTTCATGATCCTTCTCCTCCCCTGCATCCGCTTCATCCGGGTGCAGCAATTTATATGTGTTTCCTTTTTTCGTAAATATGTTTTAAATACAGATACTCTTTTAAAATGTCATCAAATGCATGGTAATGAAATACCGTATGCACCCGTTCTACCTCCCATTGTTTGATGTTGTCCGTATGCGGATACGGCAGATAAAACAGCCGCCTGGAAAAATGTCTCACAACGGTATGTTTATGTAAAAATTTCTGATCATTAAATTTCTGCGGGAGCAGCATTTTCGCACGCGTACTGCGAATAATCGCGCTTTGGTCCGCAAAAATGAGTTTTTTGGTCTGAAGCAGCTTTCGTGCTTTCATAAACAGACCGGTTCTTCTGATATTTTTCATATTAAGCAGCAATACCCCCGCATTAATATAATCCGGGGAGATCAGATACTTGCCATAATGATCCCTTGCCGCGGCATATTCCACGTGTGACACATCCTTGTCATACAGCAGGCGGATATCTCTCTGAAACAGAATATCCGCATCCAGATACAACAGTTTATCCGGCATTCCCGGCACCAGATCTGCCAGCAGGCGCAAAAGTGTATATGGCGAACAATAAGCACTTTCATTCGGACATCCTCCGAAATAACGCTCATATAATACTGTTACATCCACCGAAATCACCCGGTTCTGCGGATGAAATTTTTTTGCAACGCGCTCCAGAAAATCTGTCATATCTTCGCTGATCGGCGTATATTCCGGTCTGATCCGCGTCATGTCCATTGTGAAAATATAAAAACAGAACGGATCTGTTGCATGTGTTCTTTTTAAAACAGACAACATGCATGTAAGCACACCATCAAATACTTTACTGTTTCCACAAAAAAGAATATTTCTCATATGAATGATTTCTCCCTGTCAGTGTCTTTTTTTATATAACGGATCATTTCCATATTGCTGTTTTGCGCCCGTTTTCCCATGGCTTCATACACCTGATCCCTCAGCTGCGTTTTTTGCAGTTTTGCAGGCAATTCTGCATCCGGATAAAATGGCCCATCCAGATACGTTACGATCTGCGGAATGTGAGACTTTCCCCTGCGCTGATAAGTATTGGTCAGACAGAAAACCGGAAGTTTCTGCTGCACCGGATAGCGGAATGATGTATCAGGAAACGGCCGTATTCCGGTATAAAACGGCCAGATATGTGCTTCCGGATAGATCATAATACAATCTCCACAATCGGTATGCCAGGTCAATGCCTCCAGAAAATGTTTCATGGCACCTCTGTCATCCGGCAGCGGAAGTGCCCCAAGATATGGTGTAATCCGCCCCAGCACCGGCATGGAAACATTGTTCGGATGCACGATCACCGCCGTTTCCCGCGGATGATTTACCAGCGTTGGTATCAGCGCATCCGCCAGAAAATGTGTATGATTCCCATACAGATAAAATCCACTGTTTCCGGTCTGCTTTAACACTTCTTTGTTTATTATTTTATGTGAAAAATGCAGTTTCATGTAAAGACGTGCAAGCGGAATTGCAACTATGCCATACCAGAATCCGTGCAGCATACGTTCCAACGGACGCACCCGGATATACCGGTAATCCTGTCCAATATGTTTTGCTTTAATATGATCTCCGGCAAACTCGTCATGCAGTTCATCCTGATAATAAATCGTGCGCTGTTTCAGCTTCATCCCGCCTCCGTTTTCTACTCCTTTTATGTCACACATCATATTACACCATTTGTCATCGCATGTCTACTATATTATATGGTTTTTATTACTACATCATGTGATTTTATATCATTTAACGTTGTTTTGTCGTTCTGGTCTTATAATAAATATTTATTTTGGCTATTTTCATATATCCAATCAAGTTCTATAATGACCGGCATAAAACAAATTTTAACAAAAAAGGAGAAGAATACCGATGAGCACAGCAGAACAGTATGAATTAAATAAAAACCTTGCACAGATGTTAAAAGGTGGCGTAATTATGGACGTCACCACACCAGAACAGGCAAAAATTGCAGAAGAAGCCGGCGCATGCGCCGTCATGGCACTCGAACGGATTCCTGCCGACATCCGTGCAGCCGGCGGCGTTTCCCGCATGAGCGATCCTCAGATGATCCGCGGCATTCAGGAAGCCGTATCCATCCCGGTTATGGCCAAGTGCCGGATCGGTCATTTTGTAGAGGCACAGCTTTTAGAGGCTATCGAGATCGACTATATCGACGAGAGTGAAGTGCTCTCTCCTGCCGATGACGTCTACCATATCGATAAGCACCAGTTCAAGGTTCCGTTTGTCTGCGGTGCCAAAGATCTCGGTGAAGCACTCCGTCGTATCAGTGAAGGTGCATCCATGATCCGTACCAAAGGGGAACCAGGTACCGGTGATGTCGTACAGGCCGTCCGCCACATGCGAAAGATCAACAGCCAGATTGCAAAAGTTGTCAGCCTGCGGGAAGATGAACTTTTCGAAGCAGCAAAGGAATTACAGGTACCGTATGATCTGGTTGTCTATGTCCATAATAACGGAAAACTTCCGGTGGTTAACTTTGCTGCCGGCGGTGTCGCTACCCCGGCAGATGCTGCTTTAATGATGCAGCTCGGAGCAGAAGGTGTCTTTGTCGGTTCCGGAATCTTTAAATCCGGCAATCCTGCCAAGCGTGCAGCTGCTATCGTAAAAGCCGTCACAAACTATACCGATGCAAAACTGATTGCAGAATTATCTGCCGGGCTTGGAGAAGCCATGGTCGGAATCAACGAACAGGAAATCGCCTTACTGATGGCAGAAAGAGGGAAATAAACATGACTGTTGCAGTACTTGCCCTGCAGGGTGCATTTATCGAACATGAACATGTATTGGAAGAACTTGGGGTAAAGACCGTGGAACTGCGTCAGGCGGCAGACTTAGAACAGCCGTATGACGGACTGATCCTGCCGGGCGGGGAAAGCACTGTACAGGGAAAACTTCTCCGGGAACTTAAAATGTTTGATCCCCTGAAAAAACAGATCGCTGATGGAATGCCGGTGCTTGGCACCTGCGCCGGGTTGATCCTTTTAGGCTCCCCGGAACATTTTGGCACAATCCCGATGCAGGTAAAAAGAAATGCCTACGGCCGCCAGCTCGGCAGTTTCCATACGAAGGCAGAATTTAAAGATCTCGGACTGGTTCCAATGTCTTTTATCCGCGCCCCTTATGTAGAGAGTGTATCGGACGGTGTGGAGATTCTCTCAGTAGTCGATGACCATATCGTCGGTGTACGCTATGGAAATCAGGTCGCAATTGCTTTCCATCCAGAACTCGACAGCGACCGGAAGATCCATCAGATGTTTTTGGATATGATCAGCTAAAAACAGGGAGAATGCAGCATTCGCTGCAATCTCCCTGTTCTGTTATCTAAATCTGATTCCGTTTTTTCCACTCCGATGTCAAAATTTTCTGAGATATTCCGTAAGCATATCAATAACGGCATGACTCTCCGGAAGAAACGGTTCAAACACAGAAAATGCATGCGTCAGTTTTTTGTTTTTCGGAAAATCAACAATCTCATGCTCTTTCTTTGCAGCTGTCAGCGCCTTCTCAAAACGGATCGTGTAATTTCTCAGATGATCGTTATGGCTTGTCACCAGCCATGCCGGTGCAAGCGCATAAAGCAGCTCCGGATTTTCCGGATTTACATAAGCCGCAAATGGTGCTTTTTTGTACTGTTTTCCATACAGATATTTCGGAAGAAACAGACCAATCTTATCAAATTTTGCCGTATAAAACATCCCACTGATGAGACCAAGTGCGTGCACCTTAAGCTCAGACGGTTTTACGCCCGCTGCCTTTGCTATTTTTTTGCTGTTCTGTATTGCATTTGCATAAGTGGCCAGACAGGCCCCGCCACTGTCCCCGACAAGATAGACATGCGACAGATCTCCTCCGTCTGCTGCAGCATGTTCCTTTACAAAATCCATTGCAAGAAAGATGTCACGCAGCTGATCAAAAAATGTACAGTCCGGGATGAGCCGGTACTCCATGCTGTACACCAGAAATCCCTTCTTACTGAGCAGCGCACAAAAATACTTGTTAAATTCCTTATTTCCGAGAAGCAGCCCTCCCCCATGGACATTGATAATCACCGGAAGTATCTGCGCTTCTTTCCCTTTTGGACGATATCTGTCCAGACGGTGCGCTTTGTTTTTATCCTTTGCATATGCGATATCCGTTTCAAAAATCACGCCTTGCGGAAAGTGGTATTTTTTATCTCTCTCCACACAGGATTTTTCAAAATCATTTCGTTGTTTTAAAAACTGTTTTTCCAGTATGTTACTCATTTTTATTGACTGGTAACCTCTTCTTTCATGTTTCCTGACCTTTATCCTCATGCTTCTGCCAGTATAACACGTTACGATGGTTTTTTCAGCAATAAAAAACAAATACCGAAAATCATATTTTCACCGCTTTGTTATCCGTTTTCCTGTATCAGATTTTCATATATTCCGACATCATGCACACGCCTGCTGCACCTGACTGGATGCAGCTTTCCATATTTTCTTCATGAATCCCGCCAATTGCGTATACCGGAATTTTCACAGAGCTGCACACCTCATGCAAAAAATCAAGTCCTCTCGGTGCCAGTCCTTTTTTACAATCAGTCACAAACACATGCCCTGCTGTCAGATAGGTTGCCCCGCATTGTTCTGCCAGGCGCGCATCCTCCACCGAATGTACGGAGACACCGCGCACCAGAAATTTTTGCTTTTTGTTCTTCCGGCATCTTTGTAAACCGATGCAGTGGCATATGAATGGCCGTACACCCCAGATGCATTGCAGCATCCGGGAAACTGTGCAGAATCAGCCTGGTGTCCGTGTTTTCACACAATTTTTTTACTTTTCCCGCAAGTTCTTCGTATCCCTCTTCCGTGAGGTCTTTTTCCCGCAGGATCATCGCATACGGTTTTGTGGCAAGCACGCACGCTAACTGTTCTAAAAAAGGACGTTCTGCCAGCGCACGGTTGGTCACGCAGATTTTTCTATACATAAACATAGTCATTTAATACCGGCTGCAGACCTTCGCTTTCCATATCGTTATACATCTGGTCAAAGCTTCTTCCATCCGAGATTTCAAACTGCTCATCTCCGGATTCTCCGCTATCCTTTCCGGTATACTTGCTCTCATGATCTCCGATTCCGGTAGACACTCCCGCAGATACCTTTGTCGCTGCAATCTTTACGATGCCGTCACGGAAATGTTTCTGCTCGCGGGAAGAAACGGTAATACCGACATACGGCAGGAAAATACGGTACGCACACAGAATCTGGCACAACTGCTTTTCGTGCACGTCAAGCGGATTGATCTTGTCGTTGTTGATGATCGGGCGCAGACGCGGACAGGACAGAGAATACTCCGCATACGGATATTTGCGCTGCAGATAATAAATGTGCAATGCCGATGCCAGTGCATCCTTGTGGAAATCAGAAAGCCCCAGCAATGCAGAAAATCCGACACCGCGCATGCCTCCCATCAGCGCACGCTCCTGTGCCTCAAAGCGGTAAGGGAATACTCTCTTATGTCCCATCAGATGCAGGGTTTCGTATTTTACATTGTCATAGGTTTCCTGAAATACGGTCACATAATCTGCACCACATTCATGCAGGTAACGATATTCATCACTGTTGACCGGATAAATTTCCAGACCGATATTGCGGAAATATTTCTTTGCCAGCCTGCAGGCTTCCCCGATATACTCGACATCACTCTGCGCACGGCTTTCTCCGGTCAGCATCAGGATTTCCTCAATGCCGGAGTCTGCAATGACTTTCATCTCATGCTCGATTTCCTCAAAAGTCAGTTTCTTACGATGAATGTCGTTGTAGCAGTTAAATCCGCAGTACACACAGTAATTCTCGCAGTAGTTTGCAATGTAAAGCGGTGTGAACAGATACACCGTATTTCCGAAATGCTTGCCTGTCTCGATCTTTGCACGCTGTGCCATGCGCTCCAAAAACGGTTCTGCGGCTGGCGAAAGCAATGCTTTAAAATCCTCAACGCTGCAGGTTTCATGCTCTAATGCATTCTGCACATCTCTTGCCGTATATTTGTTGTAATCGTAACTGTCCATCTCGGAAAGGACTTTATTTCTTATGGTTGGATCGATCTGTTCCATCCCCGGCATATATTCCATATGGTTCGTTCTGCTCGACGGATCGGTTTCCAGTTTATGTTTGCGCTCCAGTGCAGCTTCGCTTAACTTATCGGAGTCAATAAAAAATTGATTTTCAGCCATGATTTCGCCCCCTAGTCTCTCAAAAATCCGGTCAGTGGATCACTTGCGGAAGCGCCACGCTCAAGTACACGGCCCAGTCCCGACAGATATGCACTTCTTCCAGCTTCAATGGCTGCCTTGAATGCACCCGCCATGGCCGGGACATCTCCGGCTGTTGCAATTGCGGTATTTGCCATAACTGCGGCAGCTCCCATCTCCATTGCCTCGCATGCCTGGGAAGGTCTTCCGATTCCGGCATCCACAATTACCGGCAGATCAATCTCATCAATCAGAATCTGGATAAATTCTTTCGTTGCCAGACCTTTATTAGAACCGATCGGAGACGCCAATGGCATAACAGCTGCGGCTCCAGCATTGACCAGATCACGTGCGGTATACAGATCCGGATACATGTATGGAAGCACCACAAATCCTTCTTTTGCCAGCATTTCGGTTGCCTTTACGGTCTCCACATTATCCGGCAGCAGATATTTACTGTCTTTCATTATCTCAACCTTTACGAAATCTCCGCATCCAAGTTCTCTTGCCATGCGCGCAATGCGGACTGCTTCTTTTGCATCTCTTGCACCTGAAGTGTTTGGAAGCAATGTTACGTTATCCGGGATAAAGTCCAGAATGTTTTCTTTTTTCTTTGTGTTGGTGCGGCGCACTGCTAATGTAATAATCTGTGCTCCGGCGTTTTCAACGGCAGCCTTGATCAGCTCCATGGAATATTTTCCTGATCCTAAAATAAAACGCGAGGAGAATTCTTTCCCTCCTAATGTAAATGTGTCATTCTTCATTTTTTCTTCCTTCTTTCTTGTATTCTCTCTGGTATTTTTCTTTAAATAAAGTGTGCGCTTGACCGCACACTTTCGCGCGCGAGCGGTATGTTCAACATAACCTTCAACTCCGCGAGCTGCGCATCCCCGCGGAGCGTTTTTGAATCATAGGAAGGAATTTCCTATGATTTGAAAATTGCTTCGCAAATGGACCAACGCTACATTATGGAGCGATACATCAGAGATGTACCGCAGCCACCCCCCATAAACTGGACAACTTCTATAACATCACCATCCCTGAGGATATATGTTTTATAATCCTCTTTATGAATAATCTCTTCATTGCATTCCACAACAAACGTACCCATCTCATAATCATTTGCATTTAAAAAATCCATCAGGGACTGCCCTGCCACATCTATGTCTTTTCCATTGATATGTACCATGTAAGACCTCCTTTTTATTTTGAAATTATTTAGGCGATTACGGAAGAATCTGGAAAAAGTTTCGCAATCACTTATTATTGCAACAAAAAAAGCCACACAAAGAAAGCTACACCCGCGGTGGTGTACCCCTTCGTGTGACTTCTGTCATCACTCTCTGGTTCTCATATTCAGAACAATATGTACTTTAACACAATATCACAGCAAACGCAAGCAGACTAAAAACAATTTCACCTATGCTTGCAAATAAATACAAAACAGTTATGCTTCCTCAATATTCTCAAATGACCATGCATGTACATTCAACTCCACAACCCCTGCTCCGCAATACTCACAGAATTTTGCACCGAGATTTGTGATCGGCGCACCACAGTTCGGACAGGTAATGCCAAGTGCTCCATCCGTGTTTCCTTTGGCAAGGTCACGATTTTGAATATAAACCAGATCAACATTATAGCGGCTCTGCTCTAAGATATGATCCGATCCCCGCACCACGGCATGTGCTGCATCTGTCACATAATGAAAACTTTCCACCGCCGACTGGAATGTCACGATGCAACGGCCAGCTTCTTTCCGATACCGGGCGATCTCCGTCTGATGAATCTTTACCTGCGTAAAATGTTCCCATTTTTCCTGTGAGACCAATGCGCGAATCTGCGAACGAAGCTGTTCTTTCAAATCTTCATTTCCTTCCTGTAAAATTGTTACATCCTGTGCCGATACTGCCTCGAAATACTGCATCAGGGCATTTTCTGCACGCTGCTTCATTTCATTGTACTCAAAATCCGGAAAATCGGAAACGATCTGCGGCAGGGCAATTCTTGTCATTGCCGATACCGAACGCGGTGTTGTTGACAGATCTTCCTGCGCTTGTTTTACGCCCTGCAAAATATCATCTGTGCCGAACAATTGTCTGGAAAAACGTTTCACACGGTACACTCCGTAAAAAATCAAAACCAAAATTGCCAGAATCAGAAGTAATATTATGATTAACGGAATATATTTCATTTCAAACTTCCCTTTCCATCTCCTCGTGTATGTCACCCTTTTAATTCTGCCACAAAATATGTTCTCCTGTCACAATTGGGTAATGCACCAGCGTTTCCCCATCGAGATTCTCCCGATGCATATCCACAGCAGTAATCTGATGATTTTCATATGTCGTATAGTAATAAATACCCTTTGTTGCATTACAACAGGAAGTATACAACGTAATCTCATATTTGCCATCTGCCACCTCACAGCAGCCACGCTGCTGATCCACCGAACCTAAAATATGAAAAAACTGACTGATACTCTCTTTTTCGGATTCACCCGACATCGCATGCAGCCGGGTGAATGCCACACGGGCAAACCGTGAAGCAGAAGACAAATCCCCCGGCAAACCCAGTGCTCCCATGCCGCGGCTGTACTGCTCCAGAGGAAGCTGCTTGGAAAACGCATTGACCGGCTGCTTCGGTGACAGATGCATATACTGATTCAACAAAAACATCTGTTGCGGAAATGGCGGATTGTTCGTCAAAACTCCCGCCGATTGTCATATATATGCAATCCATCCGCCATACATTCTACTACAATACATTCCTTTTCATCCGCAATCATCCAGTGTAATTGTGCCGCCGGAAGCTGCTCACTGAACTGTGTTCCTACCAGATTCATCTTCTCCAGCTTTTCTCTTGCTTCACAAACCGAAGCGCACTGTGCTAAAATCCATGGGATAAATTCAAACTGTGCGATGTTTTCCCGCCCTTCTTCAATTTTCTGATACACGGCATTGCGACAAAATTAAGCCCTGCCATACCCAGTCCTTTTTCATTGATTCCATCATAATACAGTGGATAATCGCCCACTACATATGCCATACCGATGATCGCATAATGCGCTTTTAATACACCCATATGCCGGAAGGTAAGCGCATAATTCCGTGGCAGGACTGCCACTTCATCCCCATAGGAAAATTCATAATCCAGGGTACGTCCAAAATAAAAATCCGTTGTCTTGTATGTTGCTGCTGTACACATTGTGATTGCCCTCTTTTCTTCGTTTCTGTTTCCATAGTTTAACCGTTTTAATACCATATACCACAAGGAAACCTACTTTGCAAGAAATTTTATCAGAATTTATTCTGTTTCACGCAATCTCTCCACAATCGGTTACCTTCTGCACTGGAAATGCATCCATTACATAACCCACACTTGAAAATCTGTGAAAAAAGGACTATAATCGCAACCGTGTGCAATGCACACAAAATCTATCGGAAAAGAGCACTATTATCATGAAACAACAGAAAAAAATCTTACGTGGTGAGGCAGCACTTATCCTTGCCGTTATCATTAACAGCCTCGGTGTCCTTCTGATGCTTCAGTCCGGCTCCGGAATCTCCGCCATTTCAAGCGTGCCGTATGCGTTTCAACAGGTTTTCCCGAAACTGACACTCGGCACCTGGACTTACCTGTTTCAGGGACTTTTGATCTGCATTCTAATGATTATGCGAAAAAAATTTGTCCCATCCTATTTATTTAGTTTTGTTGTAGGGTTTGCGTTTGGAGAGATGATGGATCTGCATGAACTGTGGATTACGCGGCTGCCGCTGAATATACCACTTCGCATCCTCTACTTTGTATTGAGTTATCTTATCATCTGTTTTGGAATTGCGCTGTCAAACCGCTGCAAACTACCGATCATCCCAACCGATCTGTTTCCGCGGGAAGCCGCAGACATCACAAAGGTTCCCTATGCCCGCATCAAAATCGGTTTTGATGTAACCTGTCTGGTTATTACCGCATGTATGACGTTCTTCTGTCTCGGACATATCATGGGACTTGGCATCGGAACCATTGTTGCAGCTTTTACCATGGGAAAAGGAATTGCAATTATCGGGAACTGGATGGATCAGCGCGTGGAATTTGTTTCCCTGTTGTCTTAATGATACACAAGCTCCTCAATAGAAAATTCTTTATGGTCTTCCGTAAGAGCATATCCAACAGAGATACTCACTCTGTCAACCTTTGTCCCAGACTACTTCTCTGTTGTATGCTTTAATTCGAGCAGGGTTGACTCAACCTGTTTTTGTTTCATGCCGGCAAATACAACAAATTCATCACCACCAATGCGGAATGGCATTGCAATCGCACTTGCAACGGGAAAGAATCCACAGGCTGTTACGATGAGTTTTCAGAAGGAATATGCAGAACGCTATGACTGGCTGGTGAAAGAATTTTCCGACTGGGCATTTACCTTTACCACAAGTTTCTTATACTATATGGACTATGACAGTCTGGATGAACAGACAAAAAACCTGTATCGTCAGGGTATGTCTGCATTTGGCGGCATATCCCCGACTTACCATATCGCATTAGCGGAAAATGCCCCTGTTATCGTATGGAACTTCCAATCCCTGCTCGCCATGATCCAGATGTGCTTTTCTTTTATGCTTACGGATTCTGACTGCGATATGAAGCTGTGTAAGCACTGTGGCAGGGCATTTATCGCAAGCCGTAAGGGAAATGAATTCTGCTCTCCGAAATGCAAGAATCAGTATAATGTCTATAAGACAAGGGCTAGAAAAAAAGAGGAATAACTCCCATATACCAACAAAGACGGCAAATTATCAACAACTTGTTGACGATTTGCCGTCTCTTATTTTTTATTATTTCGTTAATGATATTTACGCCATTGCTGGCTCTTTCTTTACAATTTTCTCAATTTCAGATATGCTCTTTTCTGTTACATCTGCAATTTGAGCTGATATATAATTTTTATTATGAAAGGAATGAAACAAATTCTTTCATTGGTATACGCTGGGATTCATGTCTATTTGCATCTGCTTTCTCATTCGTATATCCAATCGCCAATATATTGATTGGTTCAAGTCCCAACGGAAGTTTAAATTCTTCTTTTATCACATCTGGTTTAAAGTAACAAATCCAAACAGAGCCCAAGCCAAGTTCTGTAGCTGTAAGCATCATATGATCGGTAATGATTGACGCATCTATATCCGTTGTTTTCATCCCATCAAATGGACGCGTCCATGCTTTATCCGTATCTGCACACACAATGATTGCAACTGGAGCACTGTAAATATTGGCTGCCTTTGCCAGTTTTTCTTTTGCTTCATCGCTTTTTACAACCAATAGTTTAACAGGCTGCATATTTGCTGCGGTTGGTGCTACATGAGCTGCTTCTAAAATTGTCTCCAATGTCTCCTGTGAAATCTCTTTAGTCAGATAGTTTCTTACTGAAAAACGCTGTTTTGCAATATCTAAAATATTCATTTCTGTATAATCTCCTTAAAATTATGATTGTATTGTATTGTCTAGACAATTTGATTATAATGGATTCGATATAAAAAAGACAAGAACGTACTTTTTTGTAATATACTAACTAAAAAGAAAGTGTAAAATGTAAAAATGCAAAACAAATATAATTGTCCTGTTGATGCAACGATATCTAAAATTGGTGGAAAATATAAAGCCGTTATATTGTATCATCTTGGCAACAACACGCTAAGGTATAACCAAATCCACAAAAAAATTCCAGCTATCACTGATAAAATGCTGGCTCAGCAGTTACGCGAACTTGAAAACGATAACTTAATCATTAAAAAAATATATCCTGTAATTCCTCCAAAAACAGAGTACAGCTTAAGCGAGTTAGGCAAGACACTGATTCCTTTATTGGACTCTATGTGCGAATGGGGGCAACAATTTATGCCAGACTAAGATTTATCAAAATAACATAAAATTCAAAGAAGCGGCAACTCCTCAACAACCTGTTGACGATTTTGCCGCATCTTCATTTTAAACTATTTTACCATGATGTTTACGCCATTGCAGGCTCTTTCTTCTTAATAATCGCCTCAACTTCATCAACACCTGTTTCAGCTACATCTGCGATCTGATCCAATGTATAACCCTTTTTATACATATTCAGAATAAACTTTTCGCTTGTTTTTTCAGTAGCTCTTTCAGTAGCTCTTTCTTCAATTCCTGTACTCAGATTACACATAATTCTCACATCCTCTCTAAATTCTTGACTGATTGGAATATTATATTCATGTTCTATAATATCCAATTTTTCCTGTTCTTTCAATTCGCCTGAAAGCAAAGTCCCAATCAGGCGGTGCATTTCATATTTTTCATCATGTTCCGGAATCTCATTTGTGATTCCTATTAACACAATATTTAACTGAACTTTTTCATACCTAAAGAAATACCAGGATTTTCAAAAAAGTATAGGAACAATCAAATGGTATTTGTCAAGCAGAAAAAGAAAACCATGCGATATAAAAATTTTTAATTTCTTTAAATTTACCATAAGAGCTGTTTGTCGAAATCCGCGCAGATATCAGGATCAATAAAAGAGCCATCCAGATGGATGACTCTTTTATCTAGTGCTTATTTAATTGATCGTGCAAGCGCTACCGTTTCAGCATCTATGCTTCCCACGGAACTGGTGTCAGGCACCTCGTTCCCTTTTATAAATGACCGGCACATCATATCCGAAAGTTTTCTTTCCATTCACTTCCATACTTTCTGACACCTCCAGACATGTCTCCGAGAATCTCTCCCATAACCGGAATGTCATCACAGGGGTAAACTGACTCACACTTCCCCCTTCCCAGACACCATCCTTTTCCTGATACAATGCCGGGGTAAACTTCTCAGATCTTTTCAGGTCACTATATTCTACGTTCTTCATGGAAGCATAAGAAAACGTATTTTTGTCTTCTCCTGCCGGAATTTCGTAGGAAGAAAGCATAATTCCACCGTCACAATCCGTAACAAGAAATAAATGCGGTGATGCATGGCATTTTCCATCCGTCTCATAATAACTTTCTTCTACAATAAATATTCCGGTAAAATTTTCCGGAATATTATTTATCTTATCATTACAGACTGTATTCACATGTCGGGCATACGGAAATAATTTTCCTGCAGATTTCATTTCTGTAAATTGTTCTCTGTTATCAAAATGTCCCGTCATAAGCTTTACAAATTTTTCCATTTTCATTATAATGCCCTGCCTCTATAATATTTTTGTTTTTAAAATAACAGTTGTAGTCCCATTGCAATCATCCACATATATGCACAGGTTTTTGGAATCATTAATAATCCCACCTTTGGTTTCGTTTTACTGAATAAAGTAACCGGCAGATAACAGCCAAAAGAAATTCTCTTTTCCCCCCTACAATCGTTCTTTTTAGAACGATTGTAGGGAATATTTCCGGTATGTCAAATGTTTTTTGCTAATATGTCTTCGCCTTTAATGTTCCAATATATTCCCCATTATTATAAACAAACGGTCCGGCTTCTCCCTCTTCTCCGAAATATTCCGGTCTCAATGACAGAATATTGAGCAATTCATCCACCGTCTTCACCTTTGTTGCCTGATATGGTTGTTCAAATGCAATCTTTTCTACAAATAAGTAATCGTCCCTGTCCTTTATCAGGATACCTGTATGACCCACGAAAGTAACATCCGAATACGGGTCATATATCACGATACTAAGGAGCGATATCCTGTCACTGTCTATTTGAAATCCATAATGTTTCCAACTATCCGAAAATGCTGTTTCCGGATGTTTTTTATCCGCAACACTCTTTTCTCCATAGAGTGTGGTAAACATATCCCGGTTCTCTTTTATGGTTTCATACCTTTCCACATTATCTATTGCTTCTGTATCAAACATTAGATAAGTACCTTCATAATTGTCTTCCGTTGATTCTGCGTGAAGCAGGCCATCCAGTAAGAGAAAGGCTGTCATTCTACAGTCCGTGTCGGAGTAATCATGATTCTGTTCCCAGCCATCCATACATTTGCCGATATCTGCTTTCATGTTTTCCGGATCAGACCAGACATCCTCAAGCTTTGCATTCTTCCCGGCCGAATCCGCAAAATCAGTTACCCATTCCCGGAATGTATCTACATGGGAAGCTCCTGCGGTATCCAGTTCTTTGCAAATTTCTGTAATGGTATGGTTTCCTCCCATATAAGTTGCAGCCGGTATCTTCTGTTTCTGTGCACATGCCCCCAGCATCAGGCACAGGAGCATAACAACAGCTGATAATTTCATTGCCGTTTTGGTTTTATTCTGCCTGTTCCATAGATTAAACGCTCCGCCACAAAACATCCTGCCAATTATAACTGTGATCCGTTTCTTCCTCATCCATAAACCTCTTTCTTATGATCCGCATATTTTACATATTTTTTAAGATTACCTTACGGTTTCATTTATGTAAATAGTATGGTTTCAAAATTAAAGAAATATTTATTTTTATTGCTCTGTTTGTGGAACATTCAGCAACGCTTTCGGCAGATATCACATCTGTCCTGAAAAGCAAAGTAACCGAATGAATTGCTTCTTATGCCACATGGATTCAGGCTTTATTCGGAAATGTTTTGTTATTCTTTTTTACTCCGTCTCCCTCAGCCGCTCCACGATCGTCTGCTTTCCAACCACACGATAGACCACAAGCGGAACCCCCGCGCCGATCACGGTAAAGATCAGTGCCGCAAGCACGACCGGACCGATGGTATACTGAAACCGGAAAAACCAGAACATTTTTTCAATCATCTTTCCCATAAACGGCTCAGATGCCACAACAAGAATAAGCGAAATGACAATCGCCGCAAACGTATACAACAGTCCCTCATACACAAGCAGCCGCTTCAACTGGCGTCTGGTCATGCCAACCGACTGCAGCACAGCAAACTCCCTGCGTCTTGCAATCATCCCCGTGAGGATGGCATTCAGGAAATTTAATGTTCCGACCACGGCAATCACGCCGGAGAGAACACCTCCAAGCAGCAGAAACATCCCACGGAACGAATCAAACTCTTTTTCGTAGGAAAACTTCGATTCATAGCTGTACAGCGGCTCGACCTGTTCCGTATAATTTTTCAAAAAACTTTCCATTGCTCTTGCACTCTGATTGTTTTTCATATCAAACATCATATGCATGACATCTTTTGTCCCGGTATCTTTGATAAACGTATCGCTTCCAAGCACAAACTGCGGCGATCCATAATACCGGCAGCTCATCGCGGAAGGCACCAGAATCTCTGCCACCACCGTATAGGTTTTTTGTGTATAATCATCTGCTTTCATGACATAGGCATCTTCATAATCGTCAACCTCATCCTCCAGGATCTCTTTTCCACTCTTTGCGTCAAAGTATTTCCAACTGTTTACGTACCTGAGTGTCACCTGATCGCCCACCCCGGCCCAGTTACTGTGATCAACTTTTTTGTTATAATCATCCTGCTTATAGACTGCCGCAATGGCATTCTCCTGATCCAGAGCTGTGACATCGCCTTTGAGCACCTTTACTTTCTGAAGCGGGAATGCATCCATTCCATACAACTGAATATCGTCATAATAACTGCCATCATCTGCCTGTTCCTTCCAATTGAAATAACCCTTTTCCTGCTCTTTTGTCATGGTATGTCCCATGGATGTAAAATACGCCAGCATATCTTTTTTCTTTATTTTTTCCAAAACCCGGGTTGTCTGTCCGTAGACACATCCACTCTCTTTAACCCCATTTTGCGCGAGCACGGTCTGCATTGCAGAATCTTCCACCGCTTCATCGGAAGAATGAAATCCTTTCTGCACGTTAAAATAATCCGCATTGGCAAACACAAAATCGCTCACACAGAAGTGTTTCAAATACAGATCCATATCAAATCCGTTTGCAAACATAACGGTCAGATTTAAAAGAACAACCGCAAGGGAGAGGGAAATGACAACAAGAACCGTTTTCTTCCGGTTTCGTCCCACATTTGCCCATGCCATACGCCCCAAAGACGCCGGCTTTTTTGCCGCTTTTGCTTTTTTTCGGCCACAGTCTGCCTCCGTATAGCGCACCGCTTCGACCGGGGATACCTTTGCAGCGATCCGCCCCGGCTTATTGCAGGATAAAAATACGGTGACCAGTGAAAAAAGTGCTGCTCCCACAAATACCCACGCATGCAATTTTATAACCGCTGTCGTGTAACTCGTCTGTGCCATGACAGCCGGTGCCAGTCCCACGCCGATTCCAAATCCCAGAAGAAGTCCCGCCGGGATTCCAATGCCTGATAAAAGGACTGCCTGCAGCCGGATGATCCGCTTGAGCTGCCGCCCGGTCATGCCGATCGTTTTTAACAGTCCGTAGAAACGGATATCGTTGGCAACGGAAATCTGAAACACATTGTAAATGACCAGGTATCCGGTAAATACAATGAGCACAAGCAATGCCACAATGGCTGCAATGCTTTCCGGATTCAGATTGCTGCTCGACTGCGCACCGGTATAGCCCCAGTTTACACCAAATGCAATATAGCCCGGTTTGGAAGCATCTTCTGACTGAAATCCACAGTCTCTGATCACCTGCCGCATATCTTTTTCGATATGAAGTGCATTCCCAAACATAACGTCAAGTGACCATTTTCCACTCTCTTCATCCTCCCCGATATTCACATGCTGCAATGTCTTTTTCACATAACTTTCTGGCACGATCACATTGCTTGCCTGGGAAACTCCGTTGTAATCCCACCAGCCGGAGAGAACAAACTCCTGCGTCACCGTTTTCGGTTCTGACTGACCTCCTCCGATCTGATACGTCACGGTAAATTTGGTGCCGATTTTTGGCTGTACTCCTAACAGTTTTAACACCCGGGTATCTGTCATCGCTTCATTGCTTCCCTCTTTTGGACGATGTCCGTGCGTTGGTGTGCAAAAATAATGTTTTACTTCATGCGCATCCATATAGCTGACTTCCACCTGTGTCTTGCGAAATGCATCCCCGGTTCCCATTCCTAAAAACAACCGCGCACCTGTCTCCCGAATGAGCGGATCTTTTTTTAAGGTTTCCATCTGTTCTTCCGTCAGTTTCTTAAAAGACCCGTGCGCATCGCCTCCGGCCATAAGAAAGTTGGACTGCTGGAACGAATCGTTGATGGAAATTGCAATCGTAAACAGCGCGGTAAACAGCATCGTGGTCAGCATAATTGCAATCACGGCAATCAGGTTTCTCATTTTGGAAGCCTGCAGACTGCGCACGGCAATGGTGCGCACACAGGCACGGTTTTTTACCTGTATCATAATGCCTCACCTGCTTTCCCTGTCACAATCCGTCCATCCTCGATACGGATGATCCGGTCTGCAAGCTGTGCAATCTCCTCGTTGTGTGTGATCATCACAATGGTCTGCGAAAATTTGGTGCTGGTCGTTTTGAGCAGCCCCATCACATCCTGTGAGGTACAGCTGTCGAGATTTCCGGTCGGTTCATCTGCTAATAGAATCGCCGGTTTGGCTGCGAGTGCCCGCGCGATCGCCACACGCTGCTGCTGTCCTCCCGAAAGCTGGTTTGGCAGCACGTTTAATTTTTCTTTTAATCCGAGTGCCTCTGCGATCTCCCCGATAAATGCATTGTCCACGGTTTTTCCGTCAAGCTGCAATGGCAGCACAATGTTTTCATAGACAGACAGCACCGGAACTAAATTAAAGGACTGAAAGACAAATCCGATTTTTCTTCTGCGGAAAATCGTCAGTTCTTCATCCTTTAATGCAAAGATGTCCTTGCCGTCCACATAGACTTTGCCGGATGTTGCCCGGTCGAGTCCGCCAAGCATATGTAAAAGCGTCGATTTTCCTGATCCGGAGGTTCCTACCACCGCGACAAATTCTCCGTTTTCCACCGACAGGTTTACCCCCGCCAGCGCGTGCACGGCGGTCTCCCCCGTGCCATACTGTTTTTCAAATCTCTGGTTTCCAAAATGACCATCCTGTAATCTCCTTTTGCTCCTGATTTGGCATTTCCTGCCTTCTTTTAAGATTGTCGCACAGAATTCTTTCGAGAATCTGTCCCGGAAACAAAAGATTCTTACAATTTTGACACAATTGCCGTTGGAAAATACAGCCAAACGTTGAGCCTTTCCCCGGCGTGGACGAAAGCCGGATATATCCGCCCTGCTGCTGCATGATAAAACGTGCCAGATACAGCCCGATCCCCACACCGCTCTTTTCGGCAACCGCGTTTCCCCTGTAAAAACGCCCAAATACCGCCGCATGCTCCTCCTCACCGATGCCGATTCCCGTATCCGTCACTTCCACGCAGGCAAACAGTTCATAGGAACAGAGTTTTATGGTAATCCCTCCTGTGTTCGTATATTTGATCGCATTATCGAGAATATTTCCCAGTGCTTCCATGGACCATTTCTTATCAAAGTACGCATAAACCGGTGCGCCTTTCTCTGCTTTTTTCGTCCCGGAAAACGCAATCGAAAGTCCTTGGGCGGCTGCTTTTTCCCGGTAACTTTCCATACCGTCTACCACCAGTTCTGTCAGCGGCTGCCGGATTGGATGCAACACAAAAACGCCTGTCTCAAGCCTTGAAAGTTTGACAAGCGCATCCATTAAAAACTGTAATTTTTCACTCTGCTGCCGCAGCTTTTTTACGGAATCCTGTGCTGCTTCCCCCAGCGGTTCTTCCTCCAGCAGTTCCGTATACAATAAAATATTTGAAAGCGGCGTCCGCGTCTGATGGGAAATATCTGCAATCAGTTCCTTGATTTTTTCCCTCTCCACGTCTATGCTTCGCACCGAAAGTTCCGATGCCGCCAGATACTGCGCCAGACGGTTTTCCAGCGACGACTGCCGCGACTCATCAAATGTGGTCTCGGAAAAGGTGCCGTTTATCGCCGCCTCAAGCATATCGGAAAGTCCATCCATCACCTGTTTCTGCCGGTGTCTGAAGAAAAGTGCTGCTGCAAGCACACTCCCTGCCGCAAGCAATATAATTACAAAATATCCGATCATACTTCCCATACATATCCGATCCCATACACGGTCCGGATCTGCTCCTTTGCCTGTAATTTATCCCGCAGCCGCTTGATGGCAACCGAAAGCGCATTTTCATCCACGTACACCGCGCCATCGGTCCAGATGCGATCCATCAAAGTTTCCCGCGGCACGGTCATCCCCGCATGCTGCACAAGAAGTGCCAGAAGTTTCTGCTCGGTTTTACTTAACTCCACTTCCTGTCCGCTTACGGTAAAACGCATATTTGTAAAATCAAACTTCCAGATACTGCCTCCCAGATCTGTGTGTTTTGTGTGCTTTCTTTCTGCATCTGCACCGTCCGGTTCCGAAGCTGGGTGTTTACCCGCGCCCGGAGTACCGCCAGACTGAACGGCTTTGTGATGTAATCATTTGCTCCCTGCTCCAGTCCGCTTACAATATCCATTTCCAGATCGTTTGCCGTAAGTAAGATCACCGGAAGATCCGAGGTTCTGCGGATCTCCTGCAGCAGATCAAAACCGCTTCCATCCGGCAGATTTACATCGAGAATCAGCAGATCTGTCTGGTTCTGATGCAGATGCTGTCTGGTCTCCTGTATATTTTTACAGCATAGCACCTGCCGGTTTTTCTCCTGTAATGCGCGCTGCAGTCCCTGTGCGAGTGCCATATCGTCTTCCGTGATCAGAAGATGCATGATTTTTTCTTCCATTGGTTTCTTCCTGTTCTGTTCATGTTGCGATTTTTGTTCTTTCAACAGTATATAACAGAGTGCACGGACTGTCAGCCTTTTTCTTAATACTATTACTATTTACCCCCACTTGAAAATCTGTGAAAAAAGGACTATAATCGCAGCCGTGTGCAATGCACACAAAATCTATGGGAAAAGAGTATATTTCATTTCAGTTCCACAACCAGCGCCGGATAATCAGCTTTATATTCCGGTTTTGGAATATAAACAAAATCCGCAAAACTACGGCCGGTCGGTAATCCCCGGACACATCCAGATAGCTCCGCTTCCTGCTGATATAATCCGCATAGGCAAGTTCCGGATCTTTTCCGTTGATAATTCAATCTCTGGTGGTCCCATACACTCACCTGTTTTACCAGTGTCTATTGAATTTTTTCAGTATTATCCACTTTCCTTTTTGACTACTTCCCTGCCTCGTCAAATATTTCTTATCTTTCAATTTAGTTATATAAGTCCCATCTGACTGAATATGTTGGCAATACCTTTATTCCGGATAAATTTACATATAGGCATCTTCAAACTGGTCTACCGGAATCGGCTTTGAAAAATAATACCCCTGATATATTCCGCATCCCATCTGGGTAAGCTTATCAATTTGTTCCTTTGTTTCAACGCCCTCCGTGATAACGGAAAGACCAAGTGTTTTGGTGAGTGAAATGATCGTATTTATAATGGACATACTTCTTTCTATGCGTTCCGGCCGGGTTGTCCTTAAAAAGCCCATATCTATTTTCAGCACATCCACGTCCATATCCTTTAGCGTATTAAATGAAGAATAGCCGCTTCCGAAATCATCTATTTCCACCTGGAAGCCGGATTTCCTGAACCGTTCAATCATTTCAAGTTCCCCTGCGGTTCCGGTCATAATTGCGGTTTCCGTAATTTCCAGTTTCAGTGTGGAAGGAATGATTTTATAGGTTTCAACAAGACTGGTAATTGTTTCATATACATTCATATAGTAAAAATCCTTGGTCGAAATATTTACGGATATATACAGATCGTCCCGCCCGTCTTTCTGCCATTGTGCAAGTTTTTGTACGGCAAGTTCCCACACAAACCGGTCAAGCCGGTAAATCAGACCTGTTTTTTCAAAAACTTCAATAAAATCCCCCGGAAAAATCAGACCGCGTTTTGGATGCTGCCATCGGACAAGAGCCTCTGCCCCCAGTAATTTTCCTTCCGATGTCACCTGTGGCTGTAAATACATGCAGAACTGTTTTTCGGCAAGTGCTTTATCAAAATCACCCACCAGCTGCTTTTCGGCAACGGTATCATGAAATATCGTGTCGCTATAGTATGCAATTGATTTATCATAGTTTTCCCCCAGTGTCTTTATTGCAAGATTGGCTTTATCACACATAATGGATACTTCTTCATTCCGGTCTGTGATTTCATAAACACCGACATAAATATGAAGATGATACAGGTCATTGTTAAATGCATGCCCCATGGTCTGTATCGCATCCATAAAATCCTGCTCTTTAAATTCTTCTTTTGGGATGCATATTGCAAATTTGTCACCACCGGTGCGTCCATAGACACTCCCTTCCCCACATTGTGCTTTAAGAAGATCTGCCTCCATTTTAAGGACTTCGTTTCCTTTTTCAAGACCAAAGAGATCATTGACCAGTTTAAAATCCTTGATATTGGAACAGATCAGCAGCCACTCTTTATCCGGATTCTCATTTAAAATTTCCGATGTTTTTTGGGCAAAATAATTCTTATTATACAATCCGGTAAGCGTATCATGTGTTGCAAGGTATTTTTCTTTCTCAAACGCAATATGTTTCTCCGTATTATCAATTAGATTCAGGAAAAAACCTATATATTCATTCTTTTTATCAAACAGTTTTCTGTATTCGATATCGAAATAATACGTTTTGTTGTCAATAATGGTTTGACCACTCCATTCAAGGGAGGCCGAATTGTTGGTGTCATGTTCTTTTATCCAGCCCTGTACATCCTCCGAGATCCCGGAAAGGGAATCCAGTGAACTGTTAAATATTTTCAATGCACGCTCATTGGCATACACACATTCGTTATTTATATCAAAACATATCACAGCGTTATTCATTTCATTTACAACGATGGACAGTGTTTTATCTACAAGTTCACGCGAAGAACGGTACAGCGTCAGGTAACAGATCAGTATTGCTGCGCATACAAAAAAAGGAAGCGACACATCAATCGGAAATTCTGAAATTCCACATATAAATTTTGATACCGTGATCACACATATTAACACAAGTATCGGCAAATATTTCTTACGGTAAAAATCCGGTATCTGTATAATTTTGATGATAAACGATGCAATAATACAAACTACCAGACCATATGCAAACACATAGTGAAAGTAAAAAATAATGGATTTGTCGGCTACATGATACATATCAAAATTCGGGAATCGCACGGTTTCTATCGTAAATACGTTATGAAAAATTATATTTAAAAACAGTAAAATTCCATCCAGATATGCAATTATGAAACACCCCTTTTTAAACGGTGAAACCTCGTGAAAAACACGTGTATACTGCTGGGAATACTGCAATACATATATCAGCATCAGATCAAAGGAAAACCGATAAAGTGCTTCCATTATATAAGAAAATGTTTCATTTCCTGAAAAAGTAGACAAACCATTGCTAAGGATCGTAACAATTGCAAAAATGAGGCATTTCACAATGGAAGATGCCACATCACTTTTTATTTTTCTGGAATATTTGATACAAATAAGAATTGGTACTATCATCAGGCATAATAAGATCATATAAAGTTTATCCATGAAGACGTTAAACCTCCATTTAATAATAATTTTTATAACACTCCTGTTTTAGGGTAACTCCCTTATTATTTATAATAACCTAATTTCACCAGATTGTCTAATATAATTCCATTTTCCCTATCCTGAAATATGGTAAAAAAGGACGATATGATTTCTCATATCGTCCCTTATCGCCCTCTGTATGGTTTTAGAAATCAGTTAATGTAGCAGCTCTCTTCTCTAAGAAAGCACCCATTCCCTCTTTCTTGTCGTGTGTATCATTGACAACACCAAACAGGTTTGCTTCCATCTCAACGGCATTCTTGATGTCCATGTCATAACCATTGTTGATTGCAGCCTTTGCAACAGATACGGCATAGCTTCCCTTAGAATAATCTTTGCTGCCATAGCCTTTGCAGTTGGCATAAGCTCTTCTTTTGCAACTACCTTATTTACAAGACCAATGCGGTATGCTTCATTTGCATCTACGTTGTCACAGGTGAAGATCATTTCTTTTGCACGTCCCATACCTACCAGACGGGCAAGTCTTTGTGTACCACCGAATCCAGGAATGATTCCAAGACCACACTCTGGCTGTCCGAAGATGGCATTCTCACTTGCGATACGGATATCACATGCCATAGAGATCTCGCATCCTCCGCCTAATGCAAATCCGTTTACTGCAGCGATAGTAACCTGACGCATGTTCATCAGTTTGAAGAATGGCTCAGAAGCCTTGATTCCGAATGCACGTGCTTCCGGAGCTGTGAAGTTTACCATCTCGGCAATGTCTGCACCAGCTACGAATGACTTGAACTCGTTGCCCTTCTTGTCCGGACCACCGGTTAAGATGACAGCTTTAATATCATCATTAGCTTCGATCTCGCTTAAGCATACGTTTAACTCATCCAGAGTCTCACTGTTTAATGCATTTAATGCTGCTGGTCTGGAGATTGCTAATACAGCGATTCCGTCAGCTACTTCCAGAGTTAAATTCTTGAACTCACTCATTGTATAAATCCTCCTAATCCTAAATGTCTTTCGTAACGGTATATGCACCTTCTGTCACGAATTATCGACAGTTTCATATGGGATAATCGTAACACTTTGTCAAAAATTTGTCAATCCTATAAGTGTCCGTAAACGTAGAAAAACAGCCGGATTTCCGGCTGCTTTCCCTCTATGCAACCCTGTGCTGCATATGATTCTTTAAAAACAGATAATCGATGCCATCCACCACCTGTTTGTTGACCAGCACAATATTCTCAATGTCTTTTGCAGTATCAATCTTACTGCTTAAATACTTATCATGCATTTTCTGAATATAATCAAACAGTGCCTCCTGGCTGGCAAACTGCCGATGCCCGCATTCATTCAACGCCTTCGGTGCCTCCGTCTTTAAAAAGGCGCGGAGTTCATGTTTGAGATGTTCTTCATAAGCACAGTGTTCTTTAAATCCTCCCGGATAAATCTTATTGTGCGGAAAGGTAAAATAATCTGCTACGTAATGCGTGATCTCCCCCAGATTCATGTAATACATCCGTTTCCGTTTGGGAAAACGGTTCTCTTTTCCATGGATCAGTGCATCTATATCCTTCCTGAGTTTTGGAAATGTACCGGTAATCTCATGCCGTTTATAGATAAAAGATGGCTTACAATCCGGCAGGACGCTTCCAATATAAAACGACAGCCAGTGTTTTTTCAGCCCTTCGTCCTCTGTGTTTGCTACAATATAACGTGCCAGTGAAATATGTGACTTCTTTCTCATGTTTTCCGCCCATCCTTTCTGAAATGGCTTTTGTGCTGTAACAATTTCCCTGTCATCATCATATATCCAAGGCTTCAAAAAAACAAGAGAAATTTTTGTAAATATCATTGGAGATTTTTGAAAAAACAGCCCGCTACTTCTCGTTCATCTGTTTCATATAAGTAATAAACTCCTCCAGTTCCAGTGGTTTTGCATACAGGTATCCCTGATAGCAATGACAGCCCAGCGTATCCAGTAGATCTCTCTGCTCCCTGTTTTCCACAAACTCTGCAATTACATTTACCCCAAGTTCCTGTCCCAGTTCAATAATCGAACGCACAATTTTCTGATTCGTATGGCTTTTTAAAAGTGGGCGGGTCAGTGAACCGTCCAGCTTGACCACATCAAAATACTCTGACTGCAGGTACAGCAGGGAAGTATGTCCCATGCCGAAATCATCAATCAAAAGCTTATGTCCCTGCTTTTTGAGTTCTTCAAGTTTCCGGACAACCACATCCGTCTGCAGAAGGATATCCTGTTCTGTAATTTCAATCCAGAGCATATGGGCATCTATCTCTTTTTGTTCCATTGTCTGCCGGATATATCCCTCAATGTCCCACAACAGGGAGTGCGCGGTAATGTTTACGGAAATTTTAAAATCCGAATCATATTGTGCACGCGTCTGCACAATCCCATCCGTAACCTCATCAATGATAAACCGTTCCAGTTCCGGCAATACCTTTCCCGCCTCTGCAAGATAAATAATAAGTGGTGGATATATCATACCATATACTGGATGGTTCCAGCGCAGCAGTGCCTCAGCACCAATACAGATACCATCTCTGTATACCTGTGGCTGATAAAGCATATACAGTTCTTTATTCTTGATCGCATGCTTTAAATCAAGCAGGAGCATACGGGAAATCATTCCGATATGGTCTCCGCGCGTCAAAAACACCGGCTGGTCAATCTGTTCTTCCTTTTCCTGTAATTCGTGTATCAGAACCTGAACATGACGCTTGGCTTTATATACCTCTATCCTCTGATTTATTTTCAGGAACGGAAGGTAAAACAATATCCCTGCCAGAATTCCCGCTGCCTGCACGGCAATTCCCTTCCAGGAACCGCTGGCAAGATAGCCACCGATACCAACCGGTGTCGACCATACTACCTCATGGGTAAGAACCGGCAGAAAACCGCATACTGTTGCCGCATATGCCAGGCAATAGCACACCACCGGTGTCAGGACAAACGGAACCAGCAGAATCGGATTTAATATGATCGGAATACCAAATGTAAGCATTTCATTTAAATTAAAGACTACCGTAAATGATGCCAGCCCTGCCAGCTTTCCGGTACGTTCTTTGCGGAAGAACAAAAGCAATGCGATCAGGACACTGACCGTTGTGCCACAGCCTCCCATTGCCACATACACATCGTAAAATGCCTTTGAAAAAACAACATTTCCTGTGACACCAAAATTATGGACTGCCACTGCCTCCAGAATATGGCTTCCATGCAAACCGAAAAACCACATCAGATTTACCGCGAACGTATAGAGCAGTCCGGAAAGGAAATTACTGTAATCTGCAATATTCTGACATGCTGCATAGAAAATATGGTTAAACCACTGATAACATCCATAGATTCCGGTAATTCTGCCAATAAGCAGATTCAAGCCTCCCGAACCGGCTGCAACAATACCGAGTGGAATCAGTGTACGGATTGCCAAGACACAGCCTCCCCCCATCCCCGCGGTATACTGTTCCAGCATCAGTTTATGGCATCTGCGCAGCTTTGAAAATGCCATGCAGGACAAATAACCGATAAACATTGCCGCAAAACATCCGGTCGTTCCCAGTCCTGCCACATCAAAATCTTCTGTTCCCAGATTCAGCTGTGCGCTGAATGCGGCAAGTGCCACAACCACATACATAACGACATTTTCCAGCGATTCATTTTTCTCCATTGCATAACTGTACGCAATGGTAATCACCAATGCTACAGAAAAAATACCGTATGTTCCCTCATAAACCATTGTAAGGAAATCATAAAACCATCTCCCACCCCCCTGCGTCAGAAACATCTGGTACGGGGCGACCGGAAAATCACGGACAGCACAGGAAATCCCCCCTGTCAAAACAAGTGGATTATCATTCCCAATGCACATCGGACGACATGGGAAAAAAAGCTGTTCTCAAATTTCAGCATTCCTCTTTTTAATACTTCTTTCATACCCTCTCCTACCCAAATTGATTCTTCTTGTTTTTTTCTTTTATTATCGCTCTCTTTCTGACGAAAAGCAACGAAAATGTACAATTTCAACAAAAAAGCACCGTACAAAAAGACTTTTTAGGTAATTTCATACGGTGCTTTTTATCGTTTTCAATTATTGATTGTCTGATTCTCCCAGCGACTGTAATCCTTTCAACAGCTCCCCGGCATCAATATCACTAAGTTTATTCAGGGCTTTTTCGAATTTTCCCACACCATCACTGCCTTCTGCACAGCCATGCCCACAGGTCATGCAATTATGGGTACATTCTTCTTCCATCTTATTTATATCTCCCATAGGACTGCCTCCTATTCATGTTTTGGAACGATTTTCTCAATTCCTCCCATATATGGCTGTAATGCTTTCGGAATGTTTACGCTTCCGTCTTCGTTCAGATTATTCTCCAGAAATGCGATCAGCATACGTGGCGGAGCAACAACGGTATTGTTTAAGGTATGTGCAAAATACTTCCTGCCATCTTTTCCCTTTATGCGGATCTTCAGACGTCTTGCCTGAGCATCTCCCAGATTGGAGCAGCTTCCTACCTCAAAGTATTTCTTCTGACGCGGAGACCATGCCTCGACATCACAGGATTTCACTTTCAGATCTGCCAGATCACCGGAACAGCACTCCAGGGTACGAACCGGAATATCCAGACTGCGGAACAGATCTACCGTATTCTTCCAGAGCTTGTCATACCATGCTTTGGATTCTTCCGGCTTACATACCACAATCATCTCCTGCTTTTCGAACTGGTGGATACGGTAAACACCACGCTCCTCAATACCATGTGCTCCCTTTTCCTTACGGAAACATGGGGAATAACTGGTCAGTGTATATGGAAGCTTCTCCTCATCGTTGATGGTATCAATGAATTTACCGATCATGGAATGTTCGGATGTGCCGATCAGATAGAGATCCTCCCCCTCGATCTTGTACATCATGGCATCCATCTCGTCAAAACTCATAACACCGGTCACAACGTTGGAACGGATCATAAATGGCGGAACACAGTAAGTAAATCCGCGGTTGATCATGAAATCCCTTGCATAAGCGATTACCGAAGAATGAATTCTTGCGATATCCCCCATCAGGTAATAAAATCCGTTTCCGGCAACCTTTCCGGCAGCATCGAGATCAATTCCGTCAAAACGCTCCATAATATCCGTATGATATGGGATTTCGAAATCCGGAACATATGGATCACCGAATTTTTCGATCTCCACGTTGCAGCTGTCATCCTTTCCAATCGGTACGGATGGATCAATGATATTTGGAATCGTCATCATGATCTTTGTCACTTTCTCGGAAAGTTCCTTCTCCTGTGCCTCTAACTCAGACAAACGGGCAGCATTTGCAGCTACCTGTGCTTTGACTTCTTCTGCTTCATCTTTCTTTCCCTGTCCCATTAAGGCACCAATCTGCTTGGAAAGTTTATTACGGCTGGCACGCAGCTCATCTGCCTCGGACTGCGCAGCCCGGGCCTTTGCATCCAGTTCTATTACCTCATCCACGAGTGGAAGCTTATGATCCTGAAATTTCTTTTTGATGTTTTCTTTTACAACATCCGGATTTTCTCTTAAAAATTTTAAATCTATCATGGTTCCTCCTAATTAATGCATCGGCTGCAGCGGATATTTATCGGTCAGTGTTTTAATGATGGCTTTTGCCTTCTCAACAGCCGGCTCTCCCTCTTTGATGAGCATGGCAATTGCCTCAGCTACCTGATCAAAATCGTCCTCTTTTAATCCTCTGGATGTAGCCGCAGGTGTTCCAAGACGGATTCCGCTTGTAACAAATGGTTTCTGCGGATCGTTTGGAATCGTATTCTTATTGGCAGTGATATGCGCACTGTCAAGAAGTTTCTCAACAACTTTTCCGGTCAGGTCATATGGTGTCAGATCCACCAGCATCAGATGGTTATCTGTTCCTCCGGATACAATCTTGACATCACGCTTCTGTAATCCTTTGCAAAGTGCCTGTGCATTCTTTATAATCTGCTCCTGATACGTCTTAAATTCCGGCTTTAATGCCTCCTCAAAGCAGACTGCTTTTGCAGCAATCACATGCATCAGCGGTCCTCCCTGTGTTCCCGGGAAGATAGCTTTATTGAAATTATACTTTTTGTTTACCTCATCACTGCAGAGGATCATTCCTCCACGAGGTCCGCGCAGTGTCTTGTGTGTTGTAGTGGTTACCACATCTGCGTATGGAATCGGGCTTGGATGCAGCCCTGCGGCTACCAGTCCTGCGATGTGCGCCATATCTACCATAAGCACCGCATTCACTTCGTCTGCGATCTCACGGAATTTCTTAAAGTCAATAGTACGTGCATATGCAGATGCACCTGCAATGATCATCTTTGGCTTACACTCAAGTGCAATCTCTCTTACTTTATCATAGTCAATAAATCCCTCATCGTTGACTCCATAAGGTACTACATGGAAATACGTACCGGAAAAATTCACCGGTGAACCGTGTGTCAGATGTCCGCCGTGATCGAGATTCATTCCCATAATGGTATCACCCGGCTTTAAAATAGCAAACTGTACTGCCATGTTTGCCTGTGCACCGGAATGCGGCTGTACATTGACGTACTCACAGCCAAACAGTTTCTTTGCGCGTTCTCTTGCCAGTTCCTCAACTACATCCACGCACTCACATCCACCGTAATAACGCTTTCCCGGATACCCTTCTGCATATTTGTTGGTCAGAATACTTCCCATTGCAGACATAACCGCCGGGCTCACCCAGTTTTCCGATGCGATCAGCTCAATGTGGCTGTTTTGTCTGTCAAACTCTGCAGTGATCGCTGCTGCAATTTCAGGATCTACTGCCTGTATATCTTCCAGTGTGTACATAATATTCTCCTTTTCAACTCTTTTTCCCCATTATACCGAATTCTTCGGTGCAATGCAACCATTCCACTCCTTAGAAAACAAACGGGAGCTGCCGTGCAGCTCCCCTGTTTTTTAATATTTATTTCTTTTTTGTCTTTGCTACTGCTGGTTTTAACAATTTGTCCTTGCCAAGATGCAGTTTCATGACATACCATAATGCAGCTGCAATAAAGATGGAAGAATACGTACCACTGATCAGTCCAATCATAAGCGGTAATGCAAACTCACGGATGGAAGATACTCCGAGGATAAACAGCAGCAATACCATGATGATGGTTGTAATGGAGGTATTCAGTGAACGGGAAAGTGTCTGTGTCAGAGACCGGTTTGCCACCTCTGCCAGTGTTTCCGGTGTCTGTTTCTTCATTCCCTGCATGTTCTCACGGATACGGTCAAAGATAACAATGGTATCATTGATGGAATATCCGACAATTGTAAGTATGCAGGCAATAAATGTATTACCTACAGAAATACGGATCAATGCATAACCGGTTAACATAACAAGTACATCGTGTACCAGTGCAATAATCGCACTTCCGGCGAAACGGATGTCCTTGAAACGGAACCAGATATAAAACAGCATGAAAATACATGCAACGATCAGTGCCTTGACCGCATTGGAACGCATCTCATTACTGATGGTAGAACCAATACTCTGGCTCTCGATTGTGGATTCATCCACACCAAACTTGTCCACAAGCATCTGATTTACTTCTTCACGTTCGCTCAAGCTCAGTGTCTTTGTCTTGATTGTCACAACATTGCTGCCGGATACGGTACTTGCCTGGATCGCATTATCATTAATAACCTTTGCGACTTCCGGTACAATCTTGTCCTCTACCTGTTCAACGGTATAATCCTTACCAAAATCTGCGGAGATGGATGTACCACCCTTAAATTCCAGACTGAAATTCAAAGATCCCTTTCCAGCTGCTCCGTAACCGATCATTCCAACAAATCCGGCTACGATCACAACGAGGGAAAGGATAAAACATACCCAGCGATGCTTCATAAAATCGATGGTCTTATGTTCTTTTGCACGTCCGTATAATTTCTCGTTTCTGCATCCAACCGCATAAAATGCCAGATTTAACAGTCTTGAAATGACAAGTGCAGTGAACATGGAAACAATCAGGGAGATAATCAGTGTATATGCAAATCCCTTAACGGTTCCGGAACAAGCCACATCAGCACCAGTGCCGCAATAAAGGTGGTCACGTTACCGTCAATGATGGCAGACATGGCCTTTTTGTAACCTGTTTTGATGGATGTCAGTACGGACTTTCCTGCTGCAATCTCTTCACGGATACGTGAGATAATAATAACGTTCGCATCCACCGCCATACCGATACCGAGGATAACACCCGCGATACCCGGAAGTGTCAGCGTAATTTCAAACAGATAAATCAGAGCTACCGTTACGGTTGTATAAATGGCAAGACCAATGGATGCAACCACACCAGATAAGCTGTAATTTAAGATCATGAAAAGCATCACAAGGATCAGACCGATGATGGCTGCCTTGACACTGGAAGAAAGTGCTTTTCCACCCAGCTGTGCCCCTGCTACGGAAGATTCCATCTCTTCGAGCTTTAAGTTGATCGCACCTACACGGATAAATGTTGCAAGCTGTTCCGCTTCATCATAATCAGACATACCGTTGATGACACAGCTTCCGTCTTTGATTGCGCTCTCTACTTTCGGTACACTGATGAAATGATCATCATAGTAAATACCGATAGATTCTCCGGAAGAAGCTGCCTTTGTGGTTGCCTCTCCAAACACATCTGCTGCTTTTTTCTTTAATGTCAGCTGAACAACCGGCTCCTTGGTACTGGTAGAGGAAGTCTGGTTATACGCTGCATTGGCAGACTTTACATCATTACCGTCCATGATTACAGAACCATTGTCAACCAGATTCTGAATGTCATAATTCAGTTTGTATTCCCCTGTGGAACTGTCATAACTGTAGTTTTCATTACCGTCCGAATCTTTCTGTACGATAAAATACAGCGATCCCGGGCTTCCCAGATCCTCAAGTACGGCATTTGCATCATAGACACCAGGAATTTCTACCGTAATACGGTCATCGCCGACCGGATATACCGCATACTCGGTACTGTAACTCTCGGCACGCTCTTCAAGCTTTGCTACCGTATCATTGATATCTTTCTTGGATGGATTCTTATCCTTGATCCGGTAAGTAATGGACACACCACCGGAAAGATCAAGACCAAGTTTAATACCTTCGGCTTCCGTCTTGTTGTCAGTTTTTTTCTGACTTGTGCTTGTCGCAGACATAATCGTGCTCGTGTAATATCCCAGTCCGATCAGACAGGCCAGGATAATCGCGATTATAGCGACGCCCTTGCTTTTTTTCATGTTTGCTTCCTTCCTATTCCTTTAATTTTCCGCTTCCGCAGCTTTTATCATGATTGCGCATTCAATACGTTTCTTCTGGAGTTCACATCCCAGATCATAAGCATCTGTGATGGTTCCGTGGAAATTGTACGAATTTGCAGCACATCCCCCACTACAGTAAAATCTGGCAAAGCATTTACGGCACTTTTCTTTTGCATAGACATTGCAGCATTTAAACTCGTCCTGCAGATTCGTGTTTTTCACGCCATCCCAGACATTTCCCATCAGAAAATCTTCATTTCCGACGAACTGGTGGCACGGATACAGATCTCCCCACGGTGTGACCGCAAGGTATTCCGTTCCGGAACCACATCCGGACAGACGCTTGTACACACAAGGTCCACCTTCCAGATCAATCATGAAATGGAAGAAGTTGAAAGAATTTCCTTCCCTGTTACGGCGGACCATCTCCGCTGCCAGTTTATCATATTCTTCAAAGAGAACCGGAAGATCCTCTTCCTGCAGTGCATATTCATCGGTCGGCTGTGCGACAACCGGCTCCACAGAAATCTGCTTGAATCCCAGATCGGCCAGATGCAGTACATCCTTGGAAAAATCGGTGTTAAAATGGGTATAGGTACCGCGGACATAATAACGCTCCTGATTCCGGCTTTCTGCAAGTTTCTGGAACTTCGGAACGATCAGGTCATAGCTTCCCGCCCCCTTCCGGAACGGACGCATACGGTCATTCACTTCTTTTCTTCCATCGATACTTAAAACGACATTGTCCATTTCCTTATTTGCAAATTCCATGATATCGTCGTTTAACAACACCCCGTTCGTTGTCAGCGTAAAACGGAAATGTTTGTCATGCAGCTTTTCCTGTTCCCGTCCATAGGCAACCAACTGTTTTACCACATCAAAATTCATGAGTGGCTCTCCTCCGAAGAAATCCACTTCAAGATTTTTCCGGTTTCCGGAGTTTGCAATCAGGAAATCAAGTGCCTGTTTTCCTGTCTCATAAGACATCAGGGCTCTTCTTCCATGATATTCGCCCTCTTCCGCAAAGCAATAGCGGCATGCCAGATTGCAGTCATGTGCAATATGTAAACACAATGCCTTTACTACCGTCGGGCGCTTCTTAAAATCAAAAATCTTCTGTTCGTAAGCATCTTCCGTAAACAGGTCTCCCTGCTCCTTTAACTGCTCTGTTTCTTCGATTGCTTCTGCAATCTCCTGTTCCGGATACCGGGATTGTAACTGGGCAATGATCTCTTCCCTGGAGTGATCTTCAAATAATGCGATCACATCATAAGTCACATCATCCACCACATGAATGGCACCGGAGTTTACGTCTAATACAATATCATAGCCATTGTTCTTAAACTGATGAACCACTATAATATTTCCTCTCTTTCCTAAACATAATAAAACCGCGCGCTACGCACGCGGCTTTATTATGCCTTATTTTTCTTACCTTAGCGTTCGGGCTGTGTAAGTAATCACTCCGTGATTACTTACACTTCTCGCAGGTCTGGTTTCCTACTGTACAGGATGTCTTACATGCAGACTGGCATGATGTCTGGCACTCGCCACATCCACCTGTCTTGATTGTGTTCTGTAACTTTCTTGTATTTAATGTCTTTACATGCTTCATGAGAATCTCTCCTTTGTCTGTTTTTTTGGATTTCCCGTCTATCTGTATTATTATAGCACAGTGGTCACCATAAGGAAAGTCTTTTTTTACAGTCACACAGCCCTTACTTCTTTTTCCACCGCACGCTTCCCAGCAGTGCCGCTGCCGTACACAAAATCAGAATCGTCAGGTTTTCTCCCTCCAGCGCAATCCAGTGCTGTTCCCGTATGCAGGAACAGACATACAGAATCCCGAAAAAAAAGCCTCCCAGCATAACTGCGCAAAAAGGTATGGCACCACATTTACATGCGCGCAGGATTTTTCCACCGATGAGACCGGAAAGCGCATACCATGCCGTAATTCCCACCCGGATCAGTTCCACCGACAATCTCATGGAATAGGAAATCCCGCACCATAACAGAAAAAGCGCCGCGGAGAGCAGACATGTGCCTATAAAGCAGCCTGCAAACTTTGCGACGTTTCTTCCTGTTTTATTATTTATTTGTTCCTGCCCATTCTCCACACATACTTCTCCGGAAATTGTCCTCCTTAGAGTTTATGGGAAATACGGCTCTTTTATTCCATTTTACAGTTCGCAGTTATTTACGGTTCTAGGGAACGGAATGACATCGCGGATATTTGCCATACCCGTCAGATACATCACGCAGCGCTCAAATCCAAGACCGAATCCGGCATGTCTGGCTGATCCGTATTTGCGCAGATCCAGATAAAACTTGTAATCTTCCTCTTTCAGCCCCATGTCCTGAATACGTGCCAGAAGTTTATCATAATCGTCCTCTCTCTGGCTTCCGCCGATGATCTCTCCGATTCCCGGAACAAGGCAGTCTACTGCTGCAACTGTCTTTCCGTCTTCATTGAGTTTCATGTAAAATGCCTTGATTTCCTTCGGATAATCGGTTACAAATACCGGTCTCTTATAAATCTGTTCGGTCAGGTAACGCTCATGCTCGGTCTGCAGATCACAGCCCCAGGATACCTTATAATCAAACTTGTCATTGTGTTTTGACAATATCTTAATTGCTTCTGTGTAGGTCACCCGTGCAAAATCATTGTTTACTACGTTCTCCAGACGATCCAGCAGGCCTTTGTCCACAAAATTATTGAAAAATGCCATTTCTTCCGGTGCATGTTCAATCACATAATTGATCACATACTTTAACATGCTTTCCGCAAGCATCATATCATCTTCGAGATCTGCGAATGCGATCTCCGGCTCAATCATCCAGAACTCAGCCGCATGTCTGGTTGTGTTTGAATTTTCCGCACGGAAAGTCGGTCCAAACGTATAAATATTTTTAAATGCCATCGCATAGGTTTCTCCGTTTAACTGACCGGATACGGTAAGATTGGTAGGTTTTCCAAAGAAATCCTTAGTATAATCCACGGTTTTATCCTGTTTTTTCGGCACATCTTTTAAATCAAGCGTTGTTACCTGGAACATTTCCCCGGCACCCTCGCAGTCACTTCCTGTGATGAGCGGAGTATGCACATAAACGAAATCGCGCTCCTGGAAAAATTTGTGAATCGCATATGCACACAGGGAACGTACACGGAACACCGCCTCAAACGTATTGGTTCTCGGACGCAGATGTGAAATGGTACGCAGATATTCAAACGTGTGACGCTTCTTCTGCAACGGATAATCCGGTGTGGAAGCACCTTCCACGGTTACCTCTGCTGCCTGGATCTCAAACGGCTGTTTTGCTTCCGGCGTAGGCACCAGCTGTCCTTTTACAATGACTGCTGCTCCGACATTAATCTTGCAGACTTCCTCATAATTCTCCAGACCATCTCCATATACAACCTGAATCGGCTCAAAAAAGGTACCGTCATTCACTACAATGAATCCAAAATTTTTGGAATTACGGTTACTTCTTACCCATCCGCCGATCGTTACCTGCTGATTTTCATATCTGATCGTATTTTTGAAAATCTCTCTGACATTTACTAATTCCATACTGTCCCTCCGTTAAAAATCTAATCTATCCCTTAGTTGTTTTTATTGAACCCTTTAGTTTTCCGATGACTCTGTCGTCTGTGTATCCGGTTCTACGGTAATATTGGCTTTCTCCACAACATACGAAATCGCCTGATTGACCACATACAGCTGACGAAGTGTTTTCTTTCCATCCTCTTTATTTCCACCACCATAATATTTATATACCGCATTTTCATCTGCCATCTGGCTGTTGCCTGAACTTACCAGATAATCTACAAATGACTTAAAATCATCATCACTGATTGTAATATTTTCTTTTTCCGCAATCCGTCCAAAGATAAATTCAATTTTGATCTGCTTGATCATCAGTTCTTTCCACTGTTTTTTCATATCATCCACTGTGGTATTGTTATTCTTTGCATACTGTTCCAGAGTCTGTGTATCATTGCAGTTGTCTGCTTCAAATTCATGCTGATATTCCTGCAGACGCGCATCCAGATACTCATCCGGAATCGTCACTTTACATTTATCCAGCAGATCATCTTCAACTGCGCTGATACTTGCCTGAGACTTGGAATTTGCGGCCTGCTTTTCGAGTACCTGCCGTACATATGCAACCAGATCCTTTTTCGTGGTGATCTTCTGCTCGGTAAATGCATCTGCTACCATGTCATCGGTCAGCGTGTCCATGGTAACCGGCTTATAAATTCCCTTGATTTTGAATTTAAACGTTGTTTTCTTTCCCGCCAGATCCGAAGACTGGTAATTCTCCGGGAATGTCACATCCGAACTTACTTCTTCCCCGACTTTTGCGCCGACAAGCCCATCACTGAATCCATCAATGTAATTTGTCTTCTGTGTGGCATCACAGTTGTTCGCCACATCAATCATTGTGTCTGTCGCAGAACCGCCATCAAATGCATCCCCGTCGAGATATCCGGTATAATCCACCTTGACATAATCATTCTTTTGAACCGTATCACGGTCTTTTACCTCAACTCCGGTGATTCCGTAATATGAAAGCAGTGACATCAGATTCTGCTCCACCTGATCATCTGTCACATCATAATTTCCGGAGATTGTAACATCAATCCCTTTATAATCTGCAAGTTTCGTCACAAGTTTTGACAGATCCAGCTTCATCTGTGCGCTGTGCGGTCCGTCAAACACTTCACTTGCCGTCTCCTGTGTTCCCTGCTGTACTTGCTTTTTTATCACTGTCTGTACCACATGCCCCCATGGATAATACCATCGTCATGCACAAAAAAAGTATAACCACTCTTTTCTTCATAATGTCCCAAATCCTTCTTTCTTTCCTTTTACAACTAATTAAACATACCATAAATCCATAGAAAATACAAACAGTAAACGTTGATTTTTACAGAAATCTTTGCTACAATAAATTTTAGTATTATAGAGGAGGAAATCCACGATGAAACCAATAGGAATCGTATTATTAGTGATTGCCATTATTCTGGTAGCCGCTATGATTGTCCTGTACTTTCTCGGAAAGAAAGCACAGAAGAAAAAAGAAGAACAGGATGAGCAGATGAAAGCCGCTGCGCAGACAGTGACGATGCTGATCATCGACAAAAAACGAATGAAAATGAAAGATGCCGGCCTTCCTTCACAGGTAATGGAACAGGCAAACAAACTCATGCAGCGCGCCAAACTTCCAATCGTAAAAGCCAAAGTCGGACCAAGAGTCATGACACTGATCGCAGACGAGCAGATCTACGATGACATTCCGGTCAAGAAAGAAGTCAAGGCAACCGTCAGTGGTCTTTATATCACAGGCGTACGCGGACTCCGTGGACCGCTGGAAAAACCGGTCAAAAAGAAAAAAGGATTCCGTGCAAAGCTTCAGGAAAAGTACAATGAAGCCAATGCCCGGCTGAAAGAATCCAAATCCGGTTCCAGCAGCAAAAAGAAATAATGTGTTTACAGGAAAAAACAGGAAAAGGCTTATCTTCCCCACCGGGAAGATAAGCCTTTTCTTTTCATGCAGATTCTATACCGTTGTTCCACAAATCATGATTCTTCCATCTGAAACAGCTGCATATTTCTTTCCAGAACCTCTGCAATATTTTTAAGGTTCTCTGCATTCTGACTGATATCATTGATAACCGAACCAATTTCCATCATGGAAGCCGAAGTCTCCTGTGTGCTTGCCGCATTTTCCTCTGCGATTGCCGACAGACTCTGTACCGTATCTACGATCTTATTTCTTGCATCCTCAATCTTTTGTGTCTGTTCTTCTATGGATACCATTCCATGGATGGACAAATTGACACCTTCATGCATTTGTTCAAAAACTTCTGCCGTCTTTTTCACTTTTTCGTTCTGCTCCTGCATGATTTTCTTCACATCTTCCATCGTATGTACTGCAGTTTCGGAATCTTTCAGCAGTTCACGGATAATATCCTCAATCCGCTTGGCAGATTCGTTGGACTGTTCTGCCAGCTTCTGGATCTGTGCTGCCACCACCGCAAAACCTTTTCCTGCCTCTCCTGCCCTGGCAGCCTCAATGGAAGCATTGAGTGACAGCAGATTGGTTTCATCTGCAATGGAAGCAATCAGCGATGTTGCATCCTTGATCTTCAAGCAGAATCATTCGTTGTATTGGTCTGTTCATAAATCACATTGATGGACTCGGTTGCCCTCTCATTGATTTCTCCCAGTTCTTCCAGTGCCTTTTTGGCTATCTGTCCGGACTCATTCATCACATCTGCCGTCTCGTTCATGGATTTTACCTGGCTTGTAGAATCCTCAATCATCGTACCCATGGAAATAATGGACTCGGTTGCCCCCTGTGTCTCCTGTGCCTGACTGGTTGCACTGGTTGCGATCTCATTTACTGCGGTCTCCACATTATTTACGTTTCCTGCTGTCTTTACCGCGTTATTGTTTAACGTTTCCGACGCATCAAACAACTGTCCACTCTGCTGCCGTATCTTCTGTACAATTTCCGTCAGAGCCTCTTTCATCCGAAGCACGGCATTTGCAATGCTTCCGACTTCCCCACGATGTGCGGCACATTGTTCCAGTACCTGATCGTTTCGCAGATCCAGCTGTGCAATCCGGTTCACGGAATCTGTAATCTTTGATAACGGACGTGTAATCCGTGTTGCAAAAACAAACGCTGCCAAAGCCCCGAGCAACAGCAGCACACCTGAAATCAGGATTCCCCTTTGCTCCAGCATTAATGCCGGTGCAAGAAGATCTGCATCATCCGCCGTGACTACAAGGATAAACTGTTTTTTGCTGGTATAACATGCGGCAAATTTTTTCTCCCCCTGAAATACATACTGCACAGTCTCCGGTTTTGGGATACTTCCCCCCTGTATCTCTTTGAGCATCTTTTTGACAGCATCGTTTTCTACCGGCTGCCCGATTTTCTCAGCGGTAGGATGATACAGCATCGTTCCGTCAAATCCGACCAGATAGGCATAAGCTGTCTTGGCTCCTGCGATATCTAGCTGCTGTAAAATGTCCTGTGCAGCTTCCGGATTATCTAAAAGATCAATATTTACCTGCATGGCACTTTCCATCTCCCTTCCATACGAAATGGAAAGATCCAGCAGATAGTCGGAATAGATACTGCGGATATTGCTTTTTACCCCAGGCATAATCATGAGTGTATACAATATTACAATCACTGCCGCCACAAGAATCACTACCGCAATAAACTGCGTTTTCATAGAATGCCAGAAAGAAATTTTCTGCTGCCTGTGTTCCGTATTCATAATGATTTCCCCCTCTGTTATCATTTTTTACATTATACCACAACTCAGCATTTTTTCACAATATTTAACAATTTTTTCGTTCATTTTCGTTTGTTTTCGTGCATATTCATTACTTACGTCTGTTTATCTGACAAGTTTGAATGCCGGGTCCTGTTTCGGATTTGCCAGAATCCGGATATGGCAGTCCGCCAGATGCTCATTGTTTATCTCCAGCGCATATTCCACCTCAACCGTAATCTCTTCCTCTTTCTCCTGCACATCCACACGGTAGGCATCAATTCCCACCAGCAGGCTGCCGTATGGGGTATTATAATATGTAATATTTTTTT
>ENA-OQHY01000035-OQHY01000035.1-human-gut-metagenome-genome-assembly--contig:-NODE-35-length-69930-cov-6.149306_pt1 | contig 69930 bp, 84 predicted proteins | sample MGYA00242570_ERZ504733 | MGnify/ENA primary metagenome ERZ504733 (study PRJEB26092, sample SAMD00036219) | human gut metagenome | host: Homo sapiens | study: EMG produced TPA metagenomics assembly of... | reverse complement strand
TTTAAATTCTTGTATAACACAAACGTAATTTTTGCTTCTGGATTAATCCCTTGTGCCAATTTCCTTACATCCGTCAAGTTGTCGTTCGCCAGCATGAGCGGATGCTTTTATTCGGTCTGTCATGGAAAGAATAAATGATCCTCCATACGATTGTATTTCTTCCTATTCATCCCTCATATCCTCCATTGCCGCCAATGTCATATTCCATCTTCAGAGCTTCGTCTGCCTGCTGTCCGCAGAAATTTTCCAGTTCCCGCAGGATGAGTACCTGGTCGGTGAAATCAAATTGCTGCATGCGGTTCATAATGTCATTCTGAATTTGTTCGATTGTATGTTCCATAGCTTAATCTTTTTTCTTGCTGTCTTTATAATCTTTCACTACCGGGCTTCCGAGCAACTCACGTCTGCTGTAGTACACATTATATCCTTTCTGATAGCGGGTAATGAGTCCTTTGTTTGCCCATTGCTTGATGGTGGTCTTTGCGCACCCAATCATTCGGCACGCATCGGCCTGACCTATGAGTTCATCGGGGGCTTCTGATATGTCTTTACGCGGTGCCGGAGCCACATCGCCCACTCTCAGTCCTAACCTGCGTTCCACTCTATCCAGGCGAAGAAGAAGCTTTTTGTACTCCGAAAGGCTCAGTGTAATTGTTTCCTCCTGCTCTTCCTCTTCTTCGGGTTCGTCTTCCAGATCCGGACAGATGGAACTGATACCAATCTTCCGGCAAGGAACTGGGCTGCATCGCGTGCGGCATAGAAAAGAGTTTCGTTGCGTTCTCTTCCGGAACGTCGCGCACATACCGATTGAATACCCATGATTCACTGCGTTTCGTTTCCAGCACTTCCAACTGTATTCGGCTCACATTATCGTTGCAAGCTTTCAAGTGCTCGATGGCACGGTTTATTTCTGATTGCTTTCTCATATTGAACTTTTAACTATTAACTTTTAATTATTCACTCTTTGCGTGCCATTGCCTCAAATTGTCTTTTTACGTCCTTCAGCTCTTCCAGTGACATTTCAGTAAGGTTCTTGCGGAACTTGCTGCGTGTGCGGCAGAACTGGTTGATTTTAGCTTTGTTCATTTCAAAATCCTCTGGTGTGTCGTTCGTGTAGTTCCGGTTCAGGCAGGAAATGCGGAACGACAATGAAAATATCTGCTTTACCAAGGCACGCGCTTCCTTGCGGATTCGGTCGGCTGATTCCTTGTTGAAGCGGCTCAATAGCAGTCCGGCTTCTTCTTTGGTCAGCCTGAAGTACTGTCTGTACGACCGGCTGTGAACTGGCTGATAAATCCGTGGCGGTCTTCATCGGAAAAACCCATCTTATGGAATTGGGCTTGCAGTGCCTTCACCTGCTGAGGTGTAATGGTCGGTCTTTCATTGATAATCCTTGATTTTTCATTATTCATTCTTCATTAAAAGATTATTCTTCTCCGTGATACTGACGGGCTTTCTCCGGCACAATGTCGTAATATCCTACCGGACCGATAAAGCGTCCTTTTGAAAATGCCCTGAAGCCTTCCACGTATATTTTCAGCGAGGCATCGTACATCACTCCTTTGGCTGCGCGTCCGTTGGGTAACTGGCCTTCGGCATGGCTGATAAAGATGAGCAGCTTCCGTTTGTGCTGTTCCTTGAAGTCGATGTATGCCTATGATGAGGAAGCCAAGAAAACTCAGGCAGAGCGTGAAATGAAAGCCGCAAAAAGAATTTTCGGACTTCTTCCGGAAGATCAGGGCGAAAAGATGATGAATCTGTGGCTTGAATTTGAAAGCGGTGAAACAGCCGAAGCAAAGTTTGCTCACACAATGGACAACATTCAGCCCGCCATGCTCAATGATGCAACCGACGGCAAGGCGTGGGTAGAGCATATTGTTCACCTGCACAGTATCCTTAACCGCAACAAAAACACCGCCGACGGCTCAAAAAAGCTGTGGGAATATTCAAGGGATAACTTTATTATGCCCAATGTTGAAAAGGGCAGAATAATCAACGATTGAGCTGCAATAAATGATTTTGCAATATAGGTTCTCTACTTGATTTTGAACAACCGATGTGCTAAAATTAAGATTAACGATACAGAAATTTTCACTGTGTTTTATTATGGAACAATTGAAGGGCTTTATGTGAATTTTGTTCCGATTTGATAATTATGGAAAGGGTGTTTACAATGAAAAGTTCAGTTATAAAGGACGGCGTAAGTACCGCACCTCAGCGTTCGCTTTTGAATGCTCTCGGTCTTACCGAAGAAGAAATTAAGAAACCTTTTATCGGTATTGTAAGTTCCAAGAACGATATCGTTCCGGGACATATGAATATAGATAAGATTGTTGACGCCGTTAAGCAGGGCGTTGCTCTTGCAGGCGGTGTTCCGATTGTATTCCCTGCAATCGCTGTTTGTGACGGTATTGCTATGGGACATGAGGGAATGAAGTATTCTCTCGTAACCCGTGAACTTATTGCAGACTCAACAGAGGCTATGGCAAAGGCTCATGCGTTTGACGCACTTGTAATGGTTCCTAACTGCGACAAGAATGTTCCGGGTATGCTTATGGCTGCCGCAAGAATTAATGTCCCGACAGTTTTCGTAAGCGGCGGTCCTATGCTTGCAGGTCATGTTAAGGGCAAAAAGACAAGTCTTTCGAGTATGTTTGAGGCAGTCGCGCTTATACGGCAAACAAGATTACTGCCGAAGAGCTTGCCGAGTTTGAAAACAAGGCTTGTCCGTCATGCGGTTCATGTTCGGGTATGTACACCGCCAACAGTATGAACTGTCTTACCGAGCAATCGGTATGGGACTTCAGGGTAACGGCACAATTCCTGCTGTTTACTCAGACAGAATCAAGCTTGCAAAGCACGCCGGCATGAAGGTTATGGAACTTCTTGAAAAGGATATCCGTCCTCGTGACATTCTCACGGAAAAAGCATTTATGAATGCTCTTACTGTTGATATGGCTCTCGGCTGTTCAACAAATACAATGCTCCACCTTCCTGCAATCGCAAAAGAGGCAGGTGTTAAGCTTAACCTTGACATTGCCAATGAAATCAGCAAAAAGACTCCTAACCTTTGTCACCTTGCTCCTGCAGGTCACACATATATGGAGGATCTCAACGAGGCAGGCGGTGTTTATGCCGTAATGAACGAGCTTACAAAGGTTGGACTTCTTGACACAGACCTTATCACGGCAACAGGCAAGACTGTAGGCGAGAACATTAAGGGTTGTGAAATCAAGGACACAGACATCATTCGCCCTGTTACAAATCCATACAGCAAGACAGGCGGTATTGCTGTTCTCAAGGGTAACCTTGCTCCTGACGGTTCTGTTGTTAAGAGAAGTGCCGTTGCAGAGGAAATGATGCACCATAAGGGTGCGGCAAGAGTGTTTGACTGCGAAGAGGACGCTCTCAGTGCAATTTATGACGGCAAAATCAATCCAGGTGAGGTTGTTGTTATCAGATACGAAGGTCCTAAGGGCGGTCCCGGCATGAGAGAAATGCTCAACCCGACTTCCGCTATTATGGGCAGCGGTCTCGGCAACTGTGTTGCTCTTATCACAGACGGTCGTTTCTCAGGCGCAACAAGAGGTGCGGCTATCGGTCATGTATCTCCCGAGGCAGCAGTCGGCGGTCCGATTGCACTTGTTAAAGAGGGCGATATGATTGAAATCGACATTCCTGCAAACACAATCAATCTCCTCGTTTCTGACGAAGAGCTTGCAAAGCGTAAGGCAGAATGGAAGCCCCGTCAGCCCAAGATTACAACAGGCTACCTTGCTCGTTATGCAAAGCTTGTTACATCAGGCGCACAGGGTGCAGTTCTCGAATAATCAAGTTTTCAAGGCTCTCGTTTTGAGAGCCTTTTCTTTTTCGAAAATTGTTTTCCTAGAAAGCCAATCGTTAAAATGCACAATTGGCCTTGCAAAAATCTGTATGTTTTTCAGCTTAACATAAAATAAAAAAGCAAGTTGCACAATTCATCCCTTGTCCATTTGGGCAAAGGGTGAATTTTTTATTTTGCCATAATTCGGTTGTTTATTTTATACAAATATGCTATAATAATTCCGTATTAATTGACACTATTGTTTAATTTTGTCGAAATAAGCTTGATTAGAATAGAAATTTTACGAAAGGGGATTTCACTTTTGAAACAATACGACGCTAAAAAAATTCTTAATATTGCCCTCGCAGGACACAGCGGCAGCGGCAAAACCTCGGTTGCGGAGTCAATACTCTATCTCTCGAAGATGAGCGAAAGACTCGGTAAGATTGCAGACGGCAACACAGTCCTTGATTTTGACAGCGAGGAGATCAAAAGACAGACTTCAATTATGACGGCGGTTGCACCGATTGAATGGAAAATACAAAAATCAACCTAATCGACACTCCCGGTCTTTTTGATTTGCAGGCGGTGTTGCAGAGGGCATGAGAGCGGCTGACACAGCGCTCGTCGTTGTTTCGGGCAAGGACGGTGTCTGTGTAGGTACCGAAAAAGCAGTTGAGGCGGCAACAAAGGCAGGGCTTACAAAGGTGTTCTTTGTAAACGGTCTTTGCGACGAAAGTGCCCGTTTCTATCGTGTATTCGAGAGCTTGAAGGCTACATTCGGTCCGTCTGTTTGTCCTGTTGTTGTTCCGTACATTGTTGACGGTCAGGCAAATACTTATGTTAATTTGTTTGATTACAAGGCTTATGAGTACGGCACAGACGGCAGTGTAAAACAGACTGCGCTTCCTGATATGGGCGACAGGCTTGAGGGCTTGCGTGAGGCTATCAAGGAGGCTGTTGCCGAAACAAGCGAGGAACTTCTTGACAAGTTTATTATGGGTGAGGAGTTTACTCCCGAAGAAATCATTCTCGGTGTAAGTCAGGGTGTTAAGGACGGCACAATCTGTCCCGTATTCTGCGGTGACGCTCATAATACATTCGCAATTGATCAGCTTTTGAACAGCCTTACATGGCTTGCTCCGTCAGCGGCTGACAAGAGCGGTGAAATCGGTGTTGACCTTGACGGTGAACCCGTTGATGTTTCGGTTAATGACGGCGGTGCGGCTGCCGCAATCGTATTCAAGACGGTTGCAGACCCGTTCATCGGCAGACTTTCATATGTAAAGGTTGTTTCGGGCAAGGTAAGCTCGGACGCTCCTCTCATCAATATGCGTACAGGCGCACAGGAGAGAATTACAAAGGTGCTTTCCGTAAGCGGTAAAAAGCAGTCGGATGTTCCGTATATCGGTGCAGGCGACATCGGCGCAATCCCGAAGCTTGCATCAACAAAGACAGGCGACACACTCTGTTCGCCTCTCAGAAAGGTTGTTCTTGACGGAATCGACTATCCGTCATCATCATATACAATGGCTGTGTATCCCGCAAAGAAGGGTGACGAGGATAAGGTTGCTCAGGGCATTGCAAAGCTTGCAGACGAAGATCCGACAATCAAGCTCGTTTCAAACCACGAAACCCATGAAATGTTAATTTCGGGACTCGGCGAACAGCATCTTGATGTTGTAATTTCAAGACTTAAAACAAAATATAATGTTGACGCAGTCTCAAAAAGCCAAAGATTGCATACAGAGAAACTATCCGCAAAAAGGTTTCCGCACAGGGCAGATATAAAAAGCAGTCAGGTGGTCACGGTCAGTTCGGTGATGTGTGGATTGAATTTGAGCCGTGTGATTCGGACGGTCTTGTATTTGCCGAAAGAGTTGTCGGCGGTGCAGTTCCGAAAAATTTCTTCCCTGCTGTTGAAAAGGGACTTCAGGATTCAATCAAGAAGGGTGTTCTTGCAGGCTATCCGATGGTAGGCATCAAGGCTACTCTTTATGACGGTTCATATCATCCGTTGATTCCTCCGAGATGTCATTCAAGACAGCGGCTTCTCTGGCTTATAAGAACGGTATTCCGAATGCTTCTCCCACGCTTCTTGAGCCAATCGGAAGCCTTAAAGCCAATGTTCCGGATGCAAATATGGGCGATGTAATGGGCGAGGTCAACAAGCGCAGAGGTCGTGTACTCGGTATGCAGCCGGGTGAGAACGGAACGCAGATTGTTGAGGCGGAAGTTCCTATGGCAGAAATGGATGACTTTGCGACCTACATTCGTCAGGTAACACAGGGCAGAGGATCATTTGAATTTGCGTTTGTCCGCTATGAGGATACTCCTGCAAATGTTGCTCAAAAAATTATTGAGAAAGCCAAGGCCGACTCTCAGGAATAATTAATAAGCTGATTAAGGCACCGATTTTTCGGTGCCTTTTGCTTTTCTTGCCTAAATATCATTATTGTGATACAATTAGGCTATACTTATGTGAATGATGGGGATGGAAATTTATCGCAAAGGATGATGACAATGAAAAATCTTTTACAAAGAGCGAGAAAGACAATCAAAATCAAAAATATGCTTTTTCTCACAATTGCCGGAATTATCAATGCGTTTGGAATTACAATATTTCTTAATCCCGTGAACCTTTACGACAGCGGAATTTCAGGTACGGCTATGCTTGCCGCACAACTTACACCCGAAAGCCTGTCGCTTTCACTTTTTCTTATAATTTTTAACCTGCCGCTGTTTTTGTTCGGACTTAAAAAGCAGGGAAAGAAGTTTACATTTTACGCAATTTATACGGTTGCAGTTTATTCGTTCGTTTCATGCTGATAACCGATGTTCTGCCAGTTGATGTCAGTATGGCGTCTCCGCTTGCGGGAACCGATTTGCTCCTTTGTGCCGTGTTCGGCGGTGTGATTTCGGGTATAGGCAGCGGCCTTGCAATCAAATTTGGCGGTGCAATGGACGGCATAGAGGTTATGGCGGTAATCTTTGCGAAGAAAATCGGTGTATCGGTTGGTTCATTCGTTATGGCATACAATATCGTACTTTATGTTGTATGCGGTTTCATTCTGCAAAGCTGGATTCTTCCGCTTTATTCGATTGTTACATATTTTGCCGCACTTAAAACGATTGACTTTATTGTTGAAGGTTTTGACAGGGCAAAGGCGGCAACGATTATTGCGTCTGTAAGCCGTTGCGATGAAATTTGTAACGCACTTTCGGAGGAATTTCAAAGCGGTGTTACCGTAATGCAGGCTCAGGGCGGATATTCAGGCAAGGACAAGGTGATGATTTACTTTGTTGTCAACCGTTTCCAGATTGGCAAGCTGAAGGAAATTGTGCGTGAAATCGACAAGAAAGCGTACATTTCAATTACGGAGGTTGCCGATGTTTTCAGCCGAAACGATTCGCTGTAAATAAATTTTAGTTGGTGTTTTATTTGACAAAATTACTTGTAAAGCTGTTCGTTAAAGACAGCGACAATTGCGATAATCCAAAGGTTAGAACTGCCTATGGCAACCTTTCGGGTGTTTGCGGAATAATTCTTAACCTGTTACTGTTCGGAGGAAAATTGTTTGCCGGAATTGTTTCGGCATCGGTTTCCGTCATTGCCGACGCCCTCAACAACCTTTCGGACGCAGGCAGTTCGGTTGTTACATTCCTCGGATTTAAGCTTGCAAGCCGTCCTGCCGACAGAGAGCATCCGTTCGGTCACGGTCGTTATGAGTATGTGGCAGGCTTGGGAATTTCCGTTGTAATCCTTTTAATGGGTGTTGAGCTTATAAAAAGTTCGATAGAAAAGATAATTACTCCCGAGGATAAAACGGCATTTTCAACGCTTTCACTCGCAATAATGATTGCGTCAATTTTCGTAAAATTATGGATGTACTTTTTTAATTCGGGATTGTCGAGAAAGATAAATTCAACCGCACTCAAGGCGGCGGCGCTCGATTCGTTGACCGACTGCATTGCAACCTCGGTTGTAATAATCGGATTGCTTATTTCTGCCTCAACAGGAGTTCAGATTGACGGTTGGCTCGGCGTGTGTGTTTCGCTGTTCATACTTTTTACGGGTGTCAGCACATTCAGAGAGAGCCTCTCTCCGCTCCTCGGCAAAGCGCCCGACCCTGAATTTGTTGATGAAATCAAGGAAACAGTGTTGAAAAATGATATGATTGTAGGTATCCACGATTTGATTATTCACGATTACGGTCCGGGCAGATGCTTTATTTCACTCCACGCAGAGGTACCGTGTGACGAGGATATCCTTGAAGCACATGATGCAATTGACCTGACGGAAAAACAGCTTGAAAACAGGTACAACTGTTTTGCAACCATACATATGGATCCGATTGCCTCAAACGATGCGTTCTCAAATGAACTTAAAATGAAGGTGGAGGAGGGCTTGTGTGAGCTTAATCCGGAGTATTCAATCCACGATTTCAGAATTGTAAAGGGCAGTACGCATACAAATGTTGTCTTTGATATGGTTATTCCGTATGGACTTGACCTTACAGAAAGACAGATTAAACAGAGTGCAATCGAGAAAATCAAGTCAATTGACGAAAAGCTTTATCCGATAATAAATGTTGAAAAATCCCTTTCTGATTAAAAGTTCATAATAAAAAACAGAGGTCATCGGTTTTTAGCTGATGACCTCGTTTTGTATATATTTTCGGATTTGTTGAAAATTGTGTGTTCGAGTGTAGTAGTCAGTTATACGGTTTATTGTCAAAACGATTCTACAATTGTTTCAATTGGCGATTACTGACCGTCGCCGTATTATTGTTTTGCAAACTGACTGTTGTAAAGTTTGTTATAGAATCCGCCTTTGGCGAGCAACTCCTCGTGTGTGCCTTGTTCAATGATGTTGCCGTCCTTCATAACAAGGATAACATCGCTTTCCTTAATTGTTGAAAGTCTGTGGGCAACAACAAAGCTCGTCTTGCCCTTCATCATCTTGGCAAAAGCCTTTTGAACACGGATTTCGGTAAGGGTATCAATTGATGAAGTTGCCTCGTCAAGAATAAGGATTGATGGGTTTGTAAGCATCGCCCTTGCAATACACAAAAGCTGTTTCTGTCCCTGACTGAGATTACCGCCGTCCTCGCTGATTACGGTGTTGTAGCCGTCAGACATACGGCGGATGAATGAGTGCGCATATGCCGCCTTTGCAGCGGCAATAACTTCTTCTTCGGTTGCGTTTTCGTTGCCGTAACGCAGATTTTCCATAATCGTTCCGTTGAACAGCCAGCTGTCCTGAAGAACCATTCCGTAGCATTTTCTGAGGTTGTCACGGGTGATATCCATAATGTCAACACCGTCAATGCTGATTTTGCCACTGTCCGTGTCATAAAATCTCATAAGAAGATTGATGAATGTTGTCTTGCCGCAACCTGTCGGACCGACAATGGCAATGTGACTGCCGCTCTTGACATTAAGCGAAAAGTTTGTGATGAGCGGTTTTTCTTTTGTGTAGGAGAAGTTCACATTCTCAATCTTGACATTGCCTTTGCAATGCTCAAGCTCTTTTGTACTGTTGTCGGGAATTTCGTTATCTGCCTCAAGAACCTCAAAAACCCGTCCTGCCGCCGCAATGCCTGTCTGCAACTGCGTGAGTACGCCTGTAACCTCGTTAAACGGCTTTGTGTACTGATTTGCGTAGGTGAGAAAGCATGATAACTGTCCGACCGAAAGTGTGCCTGCAACGGCAAACAGAGCACCCATAATGCCTACTGCGGCATAAACCAATGCGTTTACAAATCTTGTTGACGGGTTGGCAAGTGCGCCTGCAAACTGCGCCTTGAATCCCACTTCAAGAAGTTCATCGTTGTACTTTTCAAATTCTTCAAAGGCTCTGTCCTCATATGAAAAAGCCTTTACAATTCTCTGATTGCCGATATGCTCCTCAACATATGACGAGATGTCACCGTTGAGTGCCTGTTGGCGGGTAAAGCGGTTGTGCGTCATCTTGCCGATAAATGCCGCAACAAAGAGCGAAAGCGGTGTGAGAACAACAACCACAAGGGCGATTTTCCAGTTGATTGTCAGCATAAATACAAGCGTGCCGACAATGGTAACAATGCCCGAAAAAAGCTGTAGAAACATCTGTGTAAGACCGTCACCAACTGCGTCAACATCGTTGATTACTCGGCTGATAAGGTCGCCGTGAGGTGTTGTGTCAATGTAGGAGAGGGGAACTGTGTTGAATTTTTCAAAAACCTCTCTTCTGAGGTCACGAACAGTACGGTAGCTGACAATGTTGGTAAAGTAGGTCATAATCCACTGGAAAAGTGCCACACCGCCGATGCCTACACCGATGTACACAAGAATCTGAATAACGCTTGCAAAGTCAACATTGCCCTTGTCAATGATGTTGTCGATTGCGTTACCTGTGAGAACAGGAATATAGAGCGTGAGCGAAACGCTGATGATTGCACTCACAAGAGCTAAAATCAGATAAAACGAATACGGCTTTATTTTTTTGAGTACCTTTTTTACAGAGGAGGTTTTTTTTGCTGAATTTTTCATCTTTTTGCCTCCTCTTCATTAAGCTGTGAAAGACAGATTTCACGGTAGGTTTCGCAGTTTTCAAACAGTTCATCGTGCTGACCTTTGCCTACAAGTCTGCCGTCATCAAGCACAAGAATAAGGTCTGCGTTCTTGATTGTTGAGCAACGCTGTGTAACGATTATCACGGTCATATCCTTTGTGTTTTCACGCAAAGCCTTTCTGAGTGCCGCATCTGTTGCAAAGTCAAGAGCCGAAAAGCTGTCGTCAAGAATGAGAAGCTTCGGTGAGCCTGTGAGTGCTCTGGCAATGCAAAGTCGCTGACGCTGACCTCCGCTGAAGTTCTTACCGCCCTGTTCAACAAAGCTGTCAAGCCCTTTGTTCAGCTTGCTTACAAACTCGTATGCCTGTGCAATTTTGAGAGCCTTTATAATATCCTCGTCAGTTGCATTTTCGTTTTGCCATTTCATATTGTCACGGATTGTTCCCTTGAAAAGAATTGACTGCTGAGGAACAATACCAATCTGTGAACGGAGTTGTAAGAACGGATAGTCCTTGACATTTCTGCCGTCAACGCTTACAGTACCCTGTGTTGCATCGTAAAAACGGGGGATAAGGTTGACAAGCGTACTTTTACCGCAACCCGTACCGCCGATAAGACCGACCGTCTGACCACGCTTGATTTTAAAGCTGATGTCCTCAAGCTCGTCATCACCCGTGCCGTATGTGAAGTTTACATTGTCAAATTCGATTTTCGGAGTGCTTTCGCTTTCTGAAATTTCAATGTTCTCAGTAGTGCTTTCACACACACTCGGCTGAGTTTCAAACACTTCGTTAAGTCTTGCCGCACTTGCACTTGCTTTCGTGAAAAGTACAACAAGGTTTGCAACAACAATCATTGCAAGCAAAATCTGCGTCATATAGTTTACAAGGGCGATGATGTCACCCGAAAGCATTCCGTTGCCTGCGTTGACATTCTGAGCGCCAAACCAAATGATGAGAATAATTGCAGCATTGGTGATGATGTAGGTGACAGGGCTTAAAAGTGCCGAAAGGATGCTTACTCTGATCGAAGTTTTAGCCAAATCCTCGGTTGAATCGTCAATACGCTTTTTCTCATTTTTCTGCTTTGAAAAGGCTCTGATAACCCTGTTGCCCGAAAGATTTTCACGGCAGATAAGGCTGATTTTGTCGAGCTTTTTCTGCATTTTTTCAAAAATAGGAATACTCTTTGTCATAATGAGGTAAAGAGTAACGGCAATCAATATAGCCGCAATGAAGAAAATAATTGACATTTCAAGGTTGATTGTCATTGCCATAACCATTGAACCGATAACAATAAACGGTGCTCTGGTGAGCAGTCGGATAGCCATTGCAACAGATTGCTGAACCTGATTGGTGTCATATGTGATTCGTGTTATAAGTGACGGAGTGCCGAGCTTGTCCAACTCTGCGTGTGATAACCTGTTGATGTGCAAAAACAAATCTCGGCGAAGTCTTGTTCCCACACCCTGAGATGCCTTTGACGCAAGATACTGACACACGAGCGCACTGCAAAGTCCTACAGTTGCAAGAATAACGAGCAGACCGCCCATTCTCCAAATGTATGCCGTGTCGCCGTTTCGCACACCGTTGTCGATGATTCCTGCCATAACAAGCGGAACGAGCAATTCTAAAATTGCCTCAAACAGCTTGCAAAGCGGACCGATGATACATTCCTTTTTGTAGTATGCAAGATATCTTCGTAGCTTAATCAAATTTTCCCCTTCTCTGCCATATAATTAACAATACATAAGTAATATTATTTTACACCGATTAACGATATTTTACAACTTAAATTTTTATTGCCACGAAGTGTTTGTAATATTGTAGCGGCGTTCAGTGAACGCCAATCAAGTCGATTTTACAATCGACTTGACCTTACATATGATTTGTATTAACTGACCATAATGCAACAATGGCATTGTTTTTAATCGTTTTGGTTTTCCAACCAAAACGATTGGCGATCACTGATCGCCGCTACGGTTACATATTTTGAAAAGCAAAAGCCACCGATAAAACATCGGTGGCTCTGTATATAATCAGTAAAATAAATTACTTAATAAGGCTTGTGCCGTCCATTTCTTCGGGCTGCTCGAGTCCCATAATTTGGAGCATTGTCGGAGCAATATCGGCAAGTCTGCCGCCCTCACGAAGCTCGCAGTCGTAGTTTACTACGCAGAAAGGAACAGGGTTTGTTGTGTGAGCAGTAAACGGTGAACCGTCCTCTGCAACCATCTTATCTGCATTGCCGTGGTCGGCTGTGATAAGAGCAACACCGCCCATTTCTTTGATTGCATCAACAACCTTGCCAACGCAGGTGTCAACAGCCTCAACAGCCTTTACGGCTGCCTCGAATACGCCTGTGTGACCAACCATATCGCAGTTAGCGTAGTTGAGAATAATCATATCGTACTTACCGCTCTTGATTGCGGGAACGAGCTTGTCTGTAACCTCGTAAGCACTCATTTCAGGCTGGAGGTCATATGTTGCAACAGCAGGCGACTTAACAAGGATTCTGTCCTCACCCGGATACTGTTTTTCAACACCGCCGTTGAAGAAGAATGTTACATGAGCATACTTTTCTGTTTCTGCAATTCTGAGCTGTGTCATACCCTTGTCGGATACATACTCGCCGAGTGTGTTCTTGAGAACCTGCGGCTTGAATGCAACTTCAACATTAGGCATTGTTGCGTCATACTGAGTCATGCAAACAAAGTTTACGGGGAAGAAACCGTTCTTTCTCTCAAAGCCCTTAAAATCAGGGTCAACAAATGTTCTTGTAATCTCTCTTGCTCTGTCAGGACGGAAGTTGAAGAAGATGATGCTGTCGTTAGGCTTAACCTGAGCACCGCCTTCAATAACACAAGGAACAACAAATTCGTCTGTTACACCGTCATTGTAAGAGTTCTTAATTGCGCAAACAGGGCAGTCTGCCTTGTTGCCCTCGCCATATACCATAGCGGCATATGCTTTTCAACTCTGTCCCAGTTGTTATCTCTGTCCATTGCGTAGTATCTGCCCTCAACTGTGGCAACCTTACCTATGCCGATTTCTTTGAGCTTGTCAAGAAGCTTGTCAGCATATTCAGCGGCACTTGAAGGCGGAACATCACGGCCGTCAAGAAATGCGTGAATGTAAACATCCTTAAGACCCTTTTTCTTAGCAAGTTCAAGAATACCGTAGAGATGCTCAATGTGGCTGTGAACACCGCCGTCTGAGAGAAGTCCCATAAGGTGAAGTGCCGTGCCGTTCTTGAGAGCCTTGTCCATTGCATCAACAATAGCCTCGTTATCTTTGAGCTTGTCCTCGTTGATAGTCTTTGTAATTCTTGTGAGTTCCTGATAAACGATTCTGCGGCACCCATATTTGTGTGACCGACCTCAGAGTTACCCATCTGACCGTCAGGAAGACCTACATCCATACCCGACGCACCAATCTGTGTGAGCGGATTAGATGCAAAAAGCTTGTCAATGTTTGGCTTTTTAGCAGCCTTGATAGCGTTGCCTTTTTCGGGAGCAATACCAAAGCCGTCAAGAATCATTAAAATTACCGGTTTTTTCATTTTGCGTGTCCTTTCCATAAAGCATACACAATCTTGTTATGCAAAAAACAAAATCCAAAAGCCGATTACAGACTTTTGTGCCGTGCCCAAAAGGACGGCATTGTGTTTGAATATACTGTTTAAATTACTTGCTTGCAGCCTTTACGATTGCGGCAAACTTCTCGGCAACGAGTGATGCACCGCCGATAAGACCACCGTCAACATTTGTCTTTGAGAGAAGCTCGTCAGCATTGCCGTCATTCATTGAACCGCCGTACTGAATTGTAACAGCGTCAGCAGCAGCCTGATTGTAAAGCTTAGCGATTGTAGCACGGATGAAAGAGCAAACTTCTTCAGCCTGATCAGCTGTAGCAGTTTTGCCTGTGCCGATAGCCCATACAGGCTCATAAGCGATAACAACATTCTTGAGTTCTTCTTCTGTTACATTGAAGAGGTCAAGCTTAATCTGTCTTGCGATAACTTCTTCTGTGATGTCGCACTCACGCTCCCAGAGGAGTTCGCCGACGCAAACGATTGGCTTAAGACCTGCGGCAAGAGCAGCCTTTGTTCTCTTGTTTACAGTTTCGTCTGTTTCGCCGAAATACTGTCTTCTCTCGCTGTGACCGAGAACTACATATTCAACGCCCATTTCCTTGAGCATACCTGTTGAGATTTCGCCAGTGAAAGCACCGCTTTCAGCCCAGTGACAGTTTTCTGCACCGATTTTAACATTTGTGCCTTCTGTAGCCTCAAGTGCTGTTGCAAGGTCAACATAGGGAACACAAGCGATTACTTCACAACCTGCATCTTTTACGAGGGGAGTAATAGCGTTGAGGAGCTCTTTAGCTTCCTTTGGAGTTTTGTTCATTTTCCAGTTGCCGGCGATAATTGCCTTTCTCTTTGACTTATCCATGATAATTTCCTTTCAGAATATGTTTTTATTATAATAAAGTAACAGGGTTAAATCAGTAAGGGCGGAAAAATCCGCCCTTTTATTTGATTAAATTATTTGTCAGCGATTGCTGCGATACCCGGAAGAACCTTGCCCTCAAGATATTCAAGAGATGCGCCGCCGCCTGTTGAGATGTGGCTCATCTTGTCAGCAAAACCAAGCTGAATAACAGCAGCTGCGCTGTCGCCGCCGCCGATGATTGTTGTTGCGTCTGTGTCGGCAAGAGCTTAGCAACAGCAATTGTACCCTTTGCAAGAGTCGGGTTCTCAAATACGCCCATAGGACCGTTCCAAACAACAGTCTTTGCGCTCTTTACAGCGTCGGCAAAGAGTTCCTGTGTCTTTGTGCCGATGTCAAGACCTTCCATATCAGCAGGAATCTTGTCTGAATCAACAACCTTAACTTCGATTTCAGCATCGATAGGATCAGGGAAGCCTGCAGCGATTGTTGTGTCGATTGGGAGAAGGAGCTTCTTGCCGAGCTTTTCAGCCTTAGCCATCATTTCCTTACAGTAGTCAATCTTTGTATCGTCAACGAGTGAAAGACCTACTTCCTTGCCCTGAGCCTTGAGGAATGTGTAAGCCATACCGCCGCCGATGATGAGTGTGTCGCACTTTTCGAGGAGGTTTGAAATAACATTGAGCTTGTCAGCAACCTTAGCACCGCCGAGGATTGCAACGAACGGACGAACAGGAGTTTCAACGGCATTGCCGAGGTAGTCAATTTCCTTCTGCATGAGGTAACCTACTGCTGTGTCCTTGATGTGGTCTGTAACACCTACTGTTGAGCAGTGTGCACGGTGAGCCGAACCGAATGCATCCATTACGAATACATCAGCGAGTGAAGCAAGTTCTGATGAGAATGGCTCAAGATTCTTTGTTTCTTCTTTTCTGAAACGAGTGTTCTGGAGAAGAACAACATCGCCGTCTTTCATTTCTGCAACAGCCTTTTTAGCATTTTCGCCTACAACCTCGTCATCGTTAGCGAAAACAACATCCTGACCGAGGAGTTCCGAAAGTCTTACTGCTACAGGAGCGAGTGAGAACTTTTCTTCGGGACCGTTCTTCGGCTTGCCGAGATGTGAGCAAAGGATAACCTTGCCGCCGTCAGCGATAAGCTTCTTGATTGTAGGAAGAGCTGCTGTAATTCTGTTGTCGTTTGTGATTACGCCGTCCTTAAGCGGTACATTGAAGTCACAACGAACAAGTACTTTTTTACCTTTTACATTGATGTCATCAACAGATACTTTGTTGAGCTGCATAATATACATTCCTTTCGTGTAAGAAGAAATTTGTAAAAATTTAGTATTTTTACAGTCACCATTATTATATATCAAAAACCCCTTTTTATCAATAGAAAACTTTAAAAAATTCGCCTGCAAAGGTATTTTTTGCACTGCCTTTACAAATACTGATTTTAAGGAAGCTTATGAATATTATTTTTGTTCTTATGTCATATTGTTGAGGTCGCTCCACTTGTGATTGTGAAGCTCGCCCTTGTTCTGCAAAGCAGGATAATCCCATTGCCTTAAAACTTCATAAGCCGCAATTGCAACCGAGTTTGAAAGATTAAGACTTCTTGCCTCGTCAATCATAGGCAGTCTTAAAGTATCATCGGGATGCTGCATTAAAAGCTCCTCGGGCAAGCCTTTTGTTTCTTTGCCAAAAAGAAGATAGCAGTTGTCGGGATATTCAACATCGCTGTGGCGGTGAGTTCCTTTTGTTGAAAAGAAAAAGTATTTTCCGCCTTTTGTTTTTTCAAAAAAATCGTCAATGTTCTCATAATATGTGATGTCAAGCAAGTGCCAGTAGTCAAGTCCGGCTCTTTTGAGTTTTTTATCGTCGGGTTCAAAGCCCATAGGCTTGACAAGATGAAGTCTTGTTCCCGTTGCGGCACAGGTTCGTGCCACATTGCCCGTGTTCTGCGGAATTTCGGGTTCAACAAGCACAAGGTTGAGAGTTGCCAAAAGTTATCACTCCAATTTTTATTATTCCATTCTTTTTCTGTTTAAATACATTTTAAATCGTAAACAATAATAATGCAAGTTTTTTTGACAAAGCCGTGTGACAAAGATGAAAAAATACACATTTTGTCAATGAATTTGCAAGATACGGAGGTGTGATTATGAATACAAGTCCAATGATGAATGTGATGAAAGGCGTTGCAATAGGAATGACGGCAGGCGTTTGCATGGGTATTGTCGGCAAAAATATGGTAGACAGCAACCCAAAGCTCAAGAAAAAGGCAAACAAAGCCTTTAAGACAATGGAGTCAGTCCTCGACACCGCACAGTATATGTTCAGATAAAATCATATTCATCATAAACAACCCCCCGACTCAAACGAATCGGGGGGTTAAATAATCAATATTTTATTAAATCAGCTTGTGTAGCCGAGGGGGTCCATTTTTTCACCGTTGAGGCGGATTTCAAAATGGAGGTGAGGGCCTGTTGAGTTGCCTGTTGAACCGACATAACCGATGAGGTCGCCCTGATTTACATACTGACCTGTTACTGCAACAAGTGAACTGCAATGACCGTAAAGTGTTGTGTAGCCACTGCCGTGGTCAATGATAACATAGTTGCCGTAGCCGCTGTTGTCACCGCCTGAGAATGTTACGGTACCGCTTGCGGATGCATAAATAGGCTGTCCGTAAACACCGCCGTCTGAAATGTCAAGTCCGCCGTGAAGTCTGCCCCAGCGTGTGCCGAAGTTACTTGTCAATGTATGTGTGTAGGGGAGTGGCCATGCAAACATACCCGATGAACCTGTTGTGTAGCTTGAAGATGAATTTGAACTTGATGAAGAACTGCTGTCTGATGAGGTTGACGATGAACCTGTGCTTGATGAAGTATCCTCAGCCTTGCCTTTTACAACAACTTCGTCAACTGCCTCTTTAATAGTTTTTGCGTCAGTCTGAACTGCATCGGTCTGAACACCGTCAACAAATGTAGTTCTTAACGTTACTTCTTCTTCACCATTAACGCCCTTTGTGGTAACTTTTTTGTATGAAGAAGACTTGTCCTCGTCATACTTTACCTTTGTGTCATAAGCCACATCTCTTGTGTAAACAATGTCTGTTGAAAGTGAGATTGAAAACTTGCCGTCTGCAAGTGCCATAACCTCGTCTGCGGTAATAAGGTCTGTATCGCTTGCGTTACCTGTTACAACCTCCACCGAATTTGCAAACTCGGTTGTTGTTTCGTCATCGTAATCTCTGCGGTAATCAACAAGAACCTGCTCGAGGTCTGCATTGAGCTGATCAATTTCTTCTGTCGCACCGATGAACTTGCCGTCAATATAAAGACTTGCGCATGACGGTGAAATTGCCTTGAGGTTTGCCGATGCCGATTCGCTGTCAATTTCAGTATTAGGAACAGCCTCGTCATTTGTTGCAACAAGTGCAGGTGTCTGTACGCTGTTGTTATCTTTCATATCAAGTGCGCTTGCAACCGTTACACATGAAAGTGTGATTGCACTGAAACAGGCTACTACTGCAAGCACAGCCTTTTTTCTGAGCAACTTCTGCGAATGGATTGTCGAGGGTGCAAGGTGAGCATACTGCTTTCCGCTTTTGAACGAAAGTTCCGATACAATCTCTCCGGCACTCTTTGTTGTGCCGTTTCTTGATTCGTTGAATGCTTTGTCAATAGCTGATATCTGTGTTTTTGCTTTCTTTGACGAATTAACAGCCTTGATTGTAACAGACTTTAAAGAACCCTTCCTGTTCTCAATTGCCTGTGCGAGTTTTGCGGCTGTGTTTTTTGACATTCTTACAACTGATTTTGCACAAAATGTTGTTGCTCTCTTTACAAAGCGAACAGTTTTCTGTGCTGTTGTAAGCTCACGCCTGCAAACTTTGCGTTTCTTTGTCGGAAGACTCTCGATTTCATTGAAACCTTCCAAACCAATGAACTTTGTCTCCAAAATAATTTCTCCTATCTCATTAACCGTTACATTTTTGTAACAAACACGATACCTTTATTATACCAAATAGTTACGAAATTGCAATATGAGAATTAAAAAATGTCATAATTAATAATAAGACAGGGGATAAAGCTACAAAACAGGGTAAATTAAACAATAATTCCCTATGTTAATTATACTGTAAGTTATCAACCGTGTAATCTTTTAACAAAGAGTAATATTTATTTAACTCTTTTAAAGCACCATCAAGGTCGTGTTCAAGGTAGTTTCCGCACTCAATTGCAGTTGTTCCGGGGATTTCCCCCTTGTGTTCCGCACACTGCTTTATTGTGTCTTTTATAAGCTGTAATGCGTCCTCATTTGACATATCACGAACGAGAAAATAAAAACCCGTTCTGCATCCCATAGGTCCAAAGTAGATTACATTGTCGGCAAATTTGCTGTTGCGGGCATATGTTGCAAAAAGGTGTTCAATTGTGTGCATAACGGGATTCGGAAGATACGGCGGTGTGTTTGGCTTTACAAAACGCATATCGTATGTTGTAATATCTCCGTCAATCCTTGAGATGTAAACACCCGGCATAAGTGTGTTGTGGTTGATTGTAAAGCTTGCTATCTTTTTCATATATATTATCCTTTCTTAATCGTAATCGGCTATGTTTGTGAAGCAGATGTTCATATCAACATCGCCCTCAATTCCGTCAACCTTGCCTGATGAAGAATATTGCCACATAGAAAACTGATAATAGAATGTCGGAACATTTGCGTATTCGCAGTACCAGATGTCAAAATCTGCAAGCTGTGTGAGGTCATATTTGAAGTAAAGCTCCTTGCTCGGAGATAGATAATCGGTGTGTAGCCAAGCTCCTTTACACGGTTGCAGAATGCCTTTGCACAGGCTGTTGCCTGAGCGGCGGAAACGCTGTCGGTTCTTGCGTCATCATCCTTGATGATTTCCCAGTCATATGCAACGGGAAAATCGATTGTTTCATCGCCGAGAAGTGTCTTTATATAGTCAGCCTCTTCAATTGCCTCCTCGTTATTGACAGCCTGAGAGAAGAAATACACGCCGACTTTAAGTCCTGCCGCCTTAGCACCCTTTATATATGAAAGGGCGGAATCGTCCGAGTACATTTTTCCGTCAGAACCGTAGCCTCTGCCGCCGATGCGAACCATAACAAAATCAACACCAGATTTTTTAACCTTGTTCCAGTCAATCTTTCCGCTGTAGGAGGAAATGTCGATTCCCTCCATTGAAGCGGCCTTGCCGTTTTCACTGTAGTATTTGAAAGTGTCGTCAGAGGTGAAGTTATCGTTGTTGAGTGTATTTTTAGGTACACCGTCAAGCTCGGTAATCCAGATTTCACCGAGAGTGCTGTCGTTTATATGTATTTTTTCGCCTGTTGTCTTGACGGTTGTGTCTGTGGCAACAGTTGCCGGGGTTGTACTGCCCGACTGCGAACTGCTTTCACCGTTGCTTGAGCAACCGCACAAAACCGAGGTGAGTGCAAGCATGGCAGCCGTTACGGCACAAATAGTTTTTTTCATTATTCTGCTCCTGACAAAAATTTTTTAACGCTGAAAAATGTCGATTATACGGACATTTTGCGTATCTGTTAGTCAGCATATCATAAAAAAGTGTTGATGTAAACAAAGAAACCAAAAATAAATATTGAAAATCTTGTGAAAATTAAGTATAATCTAAGGTACAAGTGTCCTTCATCAAACAGCGGAGGCATTTATTCGGAAATATAATGATAACAATGTTCCGCAAAAGGCAATAAAGGGCGGTGAGTGAAATTGAATGAAACAAAGGTGCATGGATACCGTCACAAAACAACGGAAGAACTCGTCAAGGCAATTGACGAATGTACCTCTCTCAGTCAGCTTTTCGCTCTCATTCAGCATGAGCATATCACCATTCAGATGCTCACAAGACCGGGTGCATCAAATCTTGCACCAAAAATTTAAGCCCGAAAGAGATAACAGGCAACCGTGACACACCATTGAAAGACTGCGAAAACAGGTTCGTGAATCTGTGCTTGAGGACGAAAGAAGGCTTAAACAGAGCAAGCTGATTGCCGAATGCGAACGCCTTTCAAGACTTAATAAAAATGACAAGATAAAGTAAGAGTAATTAGTGGAAGATTTTTGAAATTTTTTTACTAAATACTCTTTATTTTTTGAAAAAAACATATATAATCTAATTATCAAATACGATTGGGGATGGAATATATGACATTCAAATTCAAACACACCTTGGCTGTAATTCTCGCAGTAGTTACCGTAGCTTGTTCTGTTGTCGGAACATTAGCTGTTTCTGCCGCAGAAACAGACTCTCTGCCTGCAACAGAGGCAACTGTTGCATCTGATGTAACAGATACGAGCGTTGAACCAACTCAGGCAACCGAGCCTTCACAGCCGGTAACGGAGCCGCCTGTAACTCCTACGGTTCCTCCGACTCAGCCGTTTAAGCCGAATGTGGGCGCAATCAAGAATCTCAAAAGAACGCAATATACAACAAATTCGCTTTCGTTCAAGTGGGATAAAGTAAGCGGTGCAACAGGCTATGTAATCTACTACCGCAACAATGACGCACACAAGAATTTTTCAAGATTTACATATGTAAAGTCAAATGCCTGTACACTCAAAAAGATTAGAACAGCAACCTGGTATGATGTAAAGGTTGCGCCTATGTTGAGCATGACGGTGTAAAGTATGAGGGTAAGAGTCAGACCTACAGAACAGCTACTCTCCCGAATGCCGTAAGCGTTTCACTCAAGGAGTCGGGTGCTGCAATTACACTTTCGTGGTCAAAGAACTCACAGGCAACAGGCTACAAAATCTACCGTATGAGCGGTGACACAAAGGGCAGGTATGTTCTTTACAAGACAATCACTTCAAATTCCACAACTTCTTTCAGAGATAAGGGAGTTAAGAACGGCAGAGCGTATTACTATCAGATTAGGGCTTACCGTGCAATCAAAAAGAACACTTACTATTCGTCACCGTCAACAATAAGATGTGTGGCAGGTCTTAATGCCGTTAATTTCAAGACAGATACAAGGCTTTCAAGAGTAAATCTCACATGGGGCAAGGCAATGACCACTCCGACAGCATATGAGATTTTCTATTCAACCTCAAAGAACGGAAAATATACAAAGCTTGGTGAAACAAAGAATACTTTCTACAACACCAAAAAGCTTACAGTCGGCAAGACTATTACTTCCGTATTCGTGCTTACAAGTATTCGGGACCGAGCAGTAACCCGAAAAAGTACAAGTGCCTCGGCACATTCCAGACAAAGAGTGTAAAGATCAGCAAGAATGCCTACGGTGTTTCAGTCGGCAATACCTATGTTGAAATCAGTATCAATCAGCAGCATATGTGGTACTACAAGAACGGTAAGCTTGTTGTTGAAACAGATGTTGTAACCGGCAACTACGGTACAAACGATACGCCAAAGGTGCATATTCAATTATTTACAAGGCATCTCCTGCAACACTTATGCTGAATTCCCATGTAACATTCTGGCTTCCGTTCACATCTGACGGTTGCGGAATCCATGACGCATCATGGCGAGCAAGCTGGGAATACGGCGGAACAAGGTACAAGGGTCACGGCTCACACGGCTGTGTAAACACACCGTACAACGCAGCTAAGAAAATCTATAACAACATTTCCTCAGGAACCCGTGTTGTTGTTTATTGATTTTTATCCGTAGCGAAAACTTGATAAAATAATTAAGGCTGACAGATTTTTAATAACCTGTCAGCCTGATTTTTATATGAAAGTTATTGTTAATCAGTAGGGGCGTTCATCGGACGCCCGCTTTGATGAAATTATTTGTTTATTCACATAATTTTTGATGTGATGAAAACTGTGTATAATCTGTAGCGGCGGTCAGTGACCGCCAATCGTACCGATTGTAAAATCGGTGCGACTTAACACAAATTATGCTCGAGCGTAAATTGTTACCTTTTCTACAATGCAATGTAGCGGCGAACCTCGTTCTCCCGTCTGAAATATAGTCGCAATGCGTTGCACATAAATGTGCTTCCTATTGCTCGTTATTTCAGACAGCGCATTGCTCCCTTTTTCCGCCACCAGCGGCGGTCGCAAGGCTACCAATCATTTCATGTGCAAACACGATACGAATAAAATTATATTGGCTACAATTAACTGTGCTTTAATCCCATAATGATGCCAAGGGCAATGTTTTGTTTTTCTTTTGGCAGACAACGAAATTCGTTAAGAAGTTTGCATTCCGTTTCCGAAAGTTCCGACTGAGCAATTTTGTCAATCGGCTGTTTGATGTCCGTATATTCAATTATATAATCAACAGATGTATTAAAAATTGACGCAAGTTTTTTGAGCGTTGTAATGCTCGGTTCAACCTTTCCGTTTTCATATTCGCTGATTATCTTTTGTGAAAAGTTAAGTTCCATTCCCAATGCAATTTGGTTCATAGATTTTTCTTTTCGTAGTTCCTTAATTCTTTGCATTTGCCGTACCCGCTCCATAAATTATACCTTGTGAGTATAATATTATAACTTTTTGTTGACAATTTTATACAATATAGGTATAATTCGAGTGAATAAAGTATATAAAATTATAGAACTTGCTTTTGCATTAAGTGATTTTTTAATTAGAAATAATTTAAGGAGTACGCAATGATTATTTTATTTAGTAATTGTGGTTTTGCAATTATTGCATTTTTATTTTATCTGTGTGGAAGTAATAGAGTAGCCGAAGTATTTGCTGATTTCATTGTTAACAATTGCTATTTAATATTTGCGGTTTTATTAATTATTACTTTTCTTATATCTTTCTATTTAGTTCGGAAAAATTCATTCAAATCAGTAAAAGTTACAGCTACGATTGGGTTTACAATACTTGATTTTGCAAAGGTGTTAATTTTTTATTTGTTACTTGTTACTTGGTCAATAGATTTTGTTTGTCATAATGATGTGCTGAATTCAATTATATCGTTGCTTGTGATACCTCTTGACTTAATGTTCATTAGTTGTATATGTGTAGTACCGACATTTATTTTAAGGTTAAAATATGCAGAATACGGTAATATTTTAAATATATGTTTAGTAATGGCATTGGATTTATTTTTAACAATACTATTTGTCATACTCATTCGTTTGCTAATAGCGGAAAGTTTTCTCACAACCTATTCAATAATATCATCTAATGAATGGTGGGAAAATATTCTTAACATTGCAAGAAAATGATGATTGCATTAAAAAACAGACTGATAATCTGTCAGTCTGTTTTTTGTATGAAAGTTATTGTTAATCAGTAGGGGCGTTCATCGGACGCCCGCTTTGATGAAATTATTTGTTTATTCACATAATTTTTGATGTGATGAAAACTGTGTATAATCTGTAGCGGCGGTCAGTGACCGCCAATCGTACCGATTGTAAAATCGGTGCGACTTAACACAAATTATGCCCGAGTGTAAAATTGTTACCTTTTCTACAATGCAATGTAGCGGCGAACCTTGTTTGCCAATACACACGAAATGAATAAGTAATCGCAGAAAATATTTTGTTTATTAATATATAATTATAAGATGGCAAAGATTATGCTTATCTTCGTTTTGGTTGCAAAACCAAAGATTGGCGATCACTGATCGCCGCTACATTATTTCGGTAACTGCATTTCATTTATAAAATTTGTTTTAACATATAATTTATGCCTTTACTTGGCGGGCGTCCGATGAACGCCCCTACAGTATGACGGTAGTTTTGCGGCATTAATAAAAATGTTCTCTCACGAACTCGGTTGTGTGGCGGTTTTACTGCACATTTTGCCGTCAACATCTGTGTAGTATTCGCCTTTGAGCAGAATTTGCGAAATCGGAACGATTTCGTAGCCCTCGGACTTGATTGCCTCGATTACCGTCGGCAATGCTTCGGGGGTATTTTTTGCACCGTTATGCATCAATATAATACTGCCGTTCCTGATTTTTTTCATAATATTCTGCTTTATCTGCTCGGGAGTAGGATCTTTCCAGTCGAGCGAATCGACATCCCATTGCACGCAATACATATTACAGCCGTTGACCGACTTTACAACATCATTGTTGTAATCGCCGTAGGGGGCTCGGAACAGGGTGGGAGTTTTGCCCGTAAGCTCCTTGATTTTTTCGTTGCAGGACTGAATCTGACCGACCATATCGGACGATGACATTTGTGTCATATGCGGATGGGTGTTGCTGTGATTGCCCACATCGTGACCGTGCTTTGCAATATCTTTTACGCTGTCGGGATAATTCTTAACCCAGTCGCCCACAAGGAAAAATGTTGATTTCACCTTGTATTTGTCGAGAATTTCAAGCAGATGCTCGGTCTGTTCATTGCCCCATGCCGCATCAAACGACAGGGCAACCTGCTTTTTGTCCGTGTCAACATAGTAAATGGGAATTTCACGCTGAGCAGCCGCACTCTGAACGGCTCGAACTGTTGATGTGACTGCAATTGCCCCTGCAAGCACTCCGATTAAAAGACAGAATCCGATTGATATTAGATTTCGTTTTGTTATGATATACAAACGCATAAAATCCCCTCCATACCAAATTTATATGAAGGGGATTTTTATTTATTCATATTTTGTTTTAATTAGGTGCGTTCATTGGGCGATAGCGGTCAAGTTAACCCTCAACATGCCATTCAATGCCGTCTTTTGTGTCCTTGACAACAACTTTCATCTCTTTAAGCTTGTCACGGATAGCGTCGGCTGTCGCCCAATCCTTTTCGGCACGGGCTTTTGTACGCTGTGCAATAAGCTCCTCAACTTCCTTGGCAAAGTCATCGTCAGCGTCCGCTTTGTTGTTTTCGGGAACTTTTGTAAGATCGAGTGAAAGCACCTTGTCAAATTCGCCGATTACATAAAGCTTTGTTGCATCGTCTGCGTCAGCCTTGAGAACATCATAAACGCAGGTGAGAGCAAGAGAAGTGTTGAGGTCATTGTCAAGCGCCTCGCTAAATCCCTTTGTAAGCTCCTCAGCCTTTGCCATATCAGGCTCACCGTCCCTTGAAAGAGCGGAAATTCTCTTTACAAGCTTGTTGTAGGCTGTGGCTGTGTTGTCAAGGTTGTCATATGAGAATGTGAGCGGCTTGCGGTAGTGGCTCTGGAGGCAGAACATTCTGTAAACAAGCGGATTGTAGCCCTTTTCTTCAAGAAGTGAAACTGTAAGGAAACCGCCCCTTGACTTGCTCATTTTGCCCCTTGCATCATTGAGATGAAGTACATGAAACCAGTACGGACACCACTTGTGACCGAGAAAAGCCTCGCTCTGTGCAATTTCGTTTGTGTGATGGGGGAAAGCATTGTCAATGCCGCCACAGTGAATATCAAGATATTCACCGCAATGCTTATAGCTGATGCATGAACATTCGATGTGCCAGCCCGGATAACCTACGCCCCACGGACTGTCCCACTTGAGCTCCTGTGAATCAAACTTTGACTTTGTGAACCAGAGAACAAAGTCAGCCTTGTTACGCTTGTTTTCGTCCTCTTCAACGCTGTCACGAACGCCGACAGCAAGGTCATCCTCGTTCATGTTGCCGAACACATAGTAGTTGTCGAGCTTTGAAGTGTCAAAGTAAACATTGCCGCCTGCAATGTAGGCATAGCCCTTTTCAAGCAGAACGGAAATCATATTAATAAAATCGTCAATGCAGTTTGTTGCAGGCTCTACAACGTCGGGACGCTTGATGTTAAGCTTTTCGCAGTCGGCAAAAAATGCGTCTGTGTAGAACTTTGCAATCTCCATAACAGTTTTATGCTCACGCTTTGCGCCTGAAAGCATCTTATCCTCGCCTGTGTCGGCATCGCTTGAAAGATGACCTACATCTGTGATGTTCATTACACGGTTTACATCATAACCCGAAAAACGAAGATATTTTTCAAGAACATCTTCCATAATATAGGTGCGAAGATTGCCGATGTGGGCATAGTGATAAACAGTAGGACCGCAGGTGTACATATTAACCTTGCCGGGTGTGTGCGGTACAAATTCCTGCTTTGTCTGTCCGAGAGAATTATATAAAATCATTTGCTATTCCTCACTTTTTACATTTTCCTTTTTCAGCTCATCAAGCTGTTTTTGAAGTTCAAAAATTTTATGCTCAAGATTGCACAATGCAAGTGCAACCGGATCCGATACATGAATCTGGTCAAGGGTTTCACTGCGAACACCGTTGACTTTTACTACTCTTGCCGGAACGCCGACAGCCGTTGCATTCGGCGGAACTTCGCTTAAAACAACCGCACCTGCGGCAATTCTTGCGTTGTCACCAACCTTGAACGGACCGAGAACCTTTGCACCCGAGCCGACAAGCACATTGTTGCCGAGTGTGGGGTGTCTTTTTCCCGTTTCTTTGCCTGTTCCTCCGAGAGTAACATTCTGATAAATGGTGCAGTTGTCACCGATTACTGTAGTTTCGCCGATAACAACGCCCATTCCGTGATCTATAAAAAGTCCCTTGCCGATGGTTGCACCCGGGTGAATCTCAATTCCCGTCTTGTGACGACTGCGTTGAGAAATCCACCTTGCAAGAAACTTGAGGTTGTGTCGCAAACACCAGTTGGCTTTTCGGTGAGAACGCACCGCCTTGAAACCCGAGTAGAGAAAAAACACCTCTGCTCTGCTCCTTGCGGCAGGATCACGCTCCATAACCGCATCAATATCCGCTTTCAGGGTTTTAAACACGCAATCACCCTCCTGTCAAGACCGTGAGAGTCTGTTCTCAGGTCTGAGAAATAAACTGTCTGTTTTGAATTATATATACAACGCCCGAAATGATTGTGAATACAACCGAAATCCAGATGAGAATTTCTCCCACCACAAAGAAAATCGGTTCAAATGTTGCCGTGTTTATAAAATTAAGTCCGACTTCGGGCAGTTCAAGCACGATTTGCATTGCAATTACTGCAATTATAGCAATCATCTGTGAAACCGTCTTTGCTTTGCCCCACATATTAGCGGCGACAACCTTGCCTTTTGAGGCGGCAATCAGCCGTATTGAGGTGACGGAAAATTCACGGAAAAGCACGATTATGACCGCAACGCAGTCACATATTCCAAGCTGTACAAAGCACAGCAATGCGGCAAGCACAAGAATTTTGTCTGCAAGCGGATCTGCAAATTTTCCGAAGTCTGTAACAAGACCGTTTTTTCTTGCAATTTTTCCGTCAAACATATCTGTGAGTGACGCCGCAATAAAAATAATCAGGGCAACGGCATTGTTGAGCGGAAAGTTTGCAAGCAATGCCGCCACAAAGAACGGAACAAGAATTATTCGTCCTACTGTCAGTTTATTTGGTAAGTTCATTTTATGTGCCTTTCAAAGTTAAATATTATGAAATTGCTGAGTCTTTTAGCCACTTAGTCGATTTTGCCGACAAATTCGCCTACAGGATCGCAGCCTGTGTAATCGGTTACACGCACCTTGACAAAATCTCCTGCCTTTGGCTTTTCACCGTCACAGGTGAAGAATACACAGCCGTCAACCTCGGGGGCGTCGGCATAGCTTCTGCCGAAGAAACATTCGGCAAGTTTGTCAAAGCCTTCAACAAGAACTTCAATCTCTTTGCCAACAAGGCTTTCACAGTATTCAGCCATAACTTGCTGTTGATGCTCCATAATAATATCGGCACGCTTCTGCTTGATTTCTTCGTCAATTTGGTCGGGCATTTCAGCTGCCTTTGTATCCTCCTCGGGAGAGTAGGCAAAACAGCCGAGTCGCTGAAACTTCATATCGGCGGCAAACTCTGCAAGCTCATTGAACTGCTCCTCGGTTTCACCGGGGAAACCTGTAATAAAGGTTGAGCGGAAGATTACATTCGGAATTTTATTCTTAATCTTGTTCATGAGTGCAGTGAGCTTTCTCTGTCGCCGTGACGATTCATTCTGCGGAGAATATCCTTGTTACAATGCTGGAGCGGAATATCCATATATTTTACAATCTTATCTTCACTTGCAATTGTGTCAATAAGCTCGTCTGTAATTCTGTCGGGATAGCAGTAGAGAACCCTTATCCATTTAAAGCCGTCAATCCTACAAAGTCTTCTGAGAAGCTCTGCAAGCATCGGTTTGCCGTATTTATCTTCACCGAAACGGGTTGTGTCCTGAGCAATGACATTGAGTTCCTTGACTCCACGCTCAGCAAGATCTTCCGCCTCTTTTACAACATCTTCAATATCTCTGCTGCGGAATCTTCCTCGAATCATCGGGATTGCACAGTAGGAACAACGGTTGTCGCAACCCTCGGCAATTTTGAGATAAGCGGTGTAGGGGGGAGTTGAAAGGATTCTTCCGCCCTCAAGCGGCAGACAAACCTTGTCGGGGAAGCTTTCGCACTTCTGTCCGTCAAGTGTTTCCAAAACGATGTCTGCGATAGTTTCGTTAGCACCGATTCCGATAACCGAGTCAACCTCGTAAAGCTGTTCGGAAATTTCCGACTTATATCTTTGAGCAAGACAGCCTGTTACGATGATTGCCTTGATTTTGCCCTCGTCCTTGAGCTTGCCGAGTTCAATAATTTCGTTAATGCTTTCCTGTTTTGCACTTTCGATAAATCCGCAGGTGTTTACAATTACTGCGTCCGCATCTGCCGGATCGTTCACAATAATAAATCCTCTGTTCTTGAGTGTGTACAAAAGCATCTCGGCGTCAACCTGATTTTTTGCACAACCGAGTGATACAATGCCTACTTTATAATTCATAATCAGTCTTCCTCTGTGTATTCTCTGAGGACGGTCTTAATGTCATCCCATCCGTATCCGAGCCTTTGCAGAGCGGCAACGGCTCTTCGCCTTATTTTTTCATCATTTATGTTTTTATATTTTCTGTCGATAACCGCCCTTATTCCGTCACACGGATCAAAGTCGATTTCTTCGATAATCTCTTCTGCAAGTTCACGGTCAATTCCCTTTTGAACAAGCTGTCTTACCGCACCTCTCGGAGCATTATGCTTTGAAAACAAAAGCTGTTCGGCATATCGTCTTGCAAAGTTTTCGTCATTTACAAGACCGAGTTCTTCCATTCGTTCAACAGCCTTTTCCGCCGATTCTTCATCACAGGTGCGTTTGATTTTGTCGGTGAGTTCTTTTTTTGAGTGGTCACGATAGGAAATAAGCCACAAAGCCTTTTCCTTTGCACGGCGCTCATTGCTTAGCCTGATAATCTCGTGCAGATCCTCGTCATCAATCTCTCTGCCGACATCAAATCGGTTTTCAATAACTGTGCGTGCATCAAGATTCATAACATATTCGCCGTCAATGTAGAGCGCACACATCGCCTTTCTTCGTGGTTCAACTGCGGTTATAAGCATCAGTCGTCAACCAGAACATCAATTTTTGCACCGCTCTTTTTCTCTGTCTTATCCGCAGAATCAGGCTTGATTTCTTGGTTTGCAGACGGAACTTCGGTAATTTTTACCTTTGGAGCAGGCTTTTTGCGTTCATAAAGCTTGTCAATATTTTCCCAGAGTTTCTTCTCAATTTCAGCAGCAAGCTCCTTGTCGGTTTTGAGAAGTTCCTTGACCTTGTCACGTCCCTGTCCGAGTCGTCTGCCGTCATAGCTGAACCATGCTCCTGCTTTTTGAACAACCTCAGCCTTTACGGCAAGATCAAGAAGTTCGCCCTCACGGGAAATGCCTTCACCGTACATAATATCAAATTCAGCCTCACGGAACGGAGGCGCAATCTTGTTTTTTACAACCTTTGCTCTTGTGTGTGAACCGACCATTTCACCGCCTGATTTAAGGGTTTCAACTCTTCGTATATCAATACGAACGGAGCTGTAGAACTTGAGCGCACGACCGCCGGTTGTTACTTCGGGGTTGCCGTAAACAACACCGACTTTTTCACGCAACTGGTTAATGAAGATTGCAACGCAGTTTGACTTTGAAATTGCGCCTGCGAGTTTACGCAGTGCCTGTGACATAAGTCTTGCGTGCAGACCTACATGGCTGTCACCCATTTCGCCTCAATTTCAGCCTTTGGAACAAGAGCCGCAACAGAGTCGATTACGATAACATCAATCGCACCGCTTCGGATAAGTGCCTCTGCAATTTCAAGAGCGTCTTCACCCGTGTCCGGCTGTGAAACGAGGAGTGAATCAACATCAACACCGAGAGCCGCCGCATATGTCGGATCAAGTGCATGCTCAACATCAATAAATGCAACATTGCCGCCGTTTTTCTGTCCCTCTGCAATGCAGTGGAGAGAAAGTGTTGTTTTACCCGAAGATTCAGGTCCGTAAATTTCAACAATTCTTCCGCGGGGAAGTCCGCCGATTCCGAGTGCAATATCAAGCGAAAGCGAACCTGTTGAGATGTGTTCAATGTTCATATGTTTATTTTCGCCAAGACGCATTACAGCACCTTTGCCGAACTGTTTTTCAATTTGTGTGAGCGCAGTTTCAAGCGCTTTGTTTTTATCTACTGCCATTTTATATACCTCCGTACTCCGCAAAGGGAGCTGATGTTTTTCAGTCTGTAACATAACCGTCACTTCATCGGTGGTTATGTCCGCACTAAGATTATAAAATATGTGAGGGGAAAATGCAATAATTTGGCGGTAATTTTATCGAACAAAATTTCTAAAATCAGAGCAAAGTCCCAATAATCGCCCTCTGCACACCGCCAAAGTCAAGCGAAATTTTAAAATCCGAAAAGCCTTTGTCAGTCATAAGTGCCTTTACTGCGTCAGCCTGATTTTCTCCGAGTTCAAATGCAAGCGCACCGCCTTTTTTGAGTTTTCTGCTCCAACGGCTCACTATTTCACGGTAAAAATCGTAACCGTCCTCGCCGCCGTCAAGTGCAAGTCTTGGTTCAAGCCGAACTTCTTTTTGAAGTGTTTCGATGTCGGCTGATTTTATATAAGGCGGATTTGAAACAACGAGGTCAAGCTCACCGTCTGCAAATGTATCGCAGATTTTGAGAGCGTCAGCCATAACGGGCTTTACTGACGAATTGTTTTCTTTTACATTTGTTTCAAGATATGAAAAAGCGGTTTCGTCAATTTCAACTGCCGTAACTTCGGCACCCGAAATTTTATCAAGTGCAACGGCAATTGCACCGCTGCCCGAACAGAGGTCAACCGTCTTTTTGTCGGTTCTGTTTTCGAGAAAATCAATGCAGAGATTGACAACCACTTCCGTGTCATCACGGGGAATGAGCACGCCTCTGCCCACCTTAAAATCGAATCCCATAAAGCTCCATTCGCCGAGAATATACTGCAACGGCTCGCCTGAAATTCGTTTTTCTATAAATTTTAAAAAGTTATGTGAACAGTTTTCATCGGCTTTATCAGTTTTGTGTATGATAAAGCGACTCTGTCAAGCGAAAAAGCCTTTTGTAAAAGACTTTGCGCCTCAAATTTTGAATTTTCAATATTATTATTCTCAAGCAGTTTAAGTCCGCTTTGATAAATTTCGTTTACAGTCATTACTTGCTTACAATGTCCGAGCCGTCCTCGGGGATAACAGCCTTGATAGCCTCAATTGCAACTTCAATCATAGTGTCATCAGGCTCTTTTGTTGTGATTCTCTGTGCCCAAAGTCCGGGAGCGGCAATGATTCTTGTTGCGGCATTGTCGTGCTTACCGCAGATTTTGATAAGCTCGTAACCGATTCCGCATGAAACGGGGAGAAGAAGAATCTTGAATACAGGTCTTAAAAATCCGATGCCGAAAGGTGCAACAGGAACGAAAAGACCGACAAGAATGCCGACAATCAGCATAAGAACCATAAAGCTTGTTCCGCATCTCGGGTGAAAACGGCTCTGCTTTTTAACATTTTCAACTGTGAGTTCTTCTTCGTTTTCGTAACAGAAAATTGTCTTGTGCTCGGCACCGTGGTACATAAACACTCTTTTCATTTCTGTCATTTGTGAACATACTATAATATAAAGTAAGAAAAGAATAATCTTGAGAACACCCTCAAAAACAGACTTCCAGAAAACAGCGTTTCCGCCGTCACCCTTGAAAGCGGGTACAACATTTGCACTGAGGTCAAACAGGAAAGAGGGGACAAAGAAGAAAAGTCCCACGGCAAGCGCAACACCGAGGATTGACGCAATTACCATCATAACCTTAACAAGCTTGTCGCCGAATTTATCGTCAAGCCATTTTTCAAACTTTGACGGTTCTTCTTCGATTTCGGTCGATTCAATTGCCTTATCGGCAGAGAGCATAAGCGCTTTGTAGGAAAGTCGCATTGAGTCAATAAGACCTGCGATTCCTCTTAAAAACGGAAGCTTGAAAAGCTTACATTTTGAGGGAATTGTGTTTATGCTTATATCCTCGCTGTAAATCTTGTCGGGTGCGGTACGAACACACACGGTTGTGCGTTTCGGACCTCTCATCATAATGCCTTCAATCAGGCGCTGCCGCCGATTGAGGTGATTTTTTTAGTAGTATTTTTAGCCATTAGCTGTTCCTTTCTGTATTAGGCTGCACAGAGAAATAAGATTAAAGCTTAATGTTTTCGGGAAGTGAGTTTTCACTGCCCTCCTTATACACAGGGAAGGTGAGCGTTACGGTTGTGCCGACACCCTCTCCGCTTTCGATATCAAGTGAACCGTTGTGGAGGTTCATAATCTCATCGGCAACCGCAAGTCCGATTCCCGAACCGCCGACAGTCTGGTTTGCTTTGTAGAATTTTTCCTTAACCTTTGGAAGATCCTCGGCAGAAATTCCACAACCCGTGTCGGTTATTACAATCTTGATAATATCGGGTTCATCTTTGCTGTAGATTACCTGAGCGGCAACAACACCGCCCTTTGGTGTGTATTTCAACGCATTGTCAAGCACATTGAGGAAAACCTGCTTGAGCCTGTTTTTATCGCCGTAAACGGCAGGATAAACAACCTCGGGTTCATCATAAAGAAGATGCTTGCCCTCTGTAACGGCTCTTTCCTTTAAGAAGTAAACCGCATCGTCAAATTCGGCAAGAATGTCAAGCTTTTCCTTGATGAGCTTCATTCTTCCGCTCTGAATACGGCTGAAGTCAAGAAGCTCTTCTACAATGCTTGTAAGGCGTGAGCTTTCGCTGATAATAACTCCCATACCACGGTCAAAGGTTTTGCGGTCAAGCTTTCCTCTTTCGGAAAGCTGCATTGTTTCAGCCCAGCCCTTAATCGCCGTAAGCGGAGTACGCAACTCGTGTGATACTCGTGAAATAAAATCGTTTTTCATCTGATCAGCTGTCTGCAAATCAAGAGCCATATCGCTTATTGCATCACAGAGGTCGCCGATTTCATCATCGTATTTGTACTCAATCTTTTTTGCCTGTGAAAAATCGCCGTGGGCAATCTTGCTTGAAATCTCCGAAAGTTTTCTTATCGGGGTAACGATTGAACGGATAAACATAAGTCCCGACAATATTACAAGGGCGATGATAACAAGACCGCACGCAATAACTGCCGCAGAAACAAGCACAATTGCCGTGTTGACCTGTTCCATGGAAACAATGTATCTTACCGCACCTACGCAGGTTCCGTTTTCGTTGGTGATGATTCTTGTCAGGCTCATTGCACTTTCGTTCGATGAAAGCTTGCCGTTCCAATATGCACAGCCGTTTTCGTTTGAGAGTGCGTCATTAAAATCGGGAATCTGCTCGTTGTCATCGGGGGTGAATCCTGTTGAAGTCATGACAACTCTGCCGGAGGAATTGATTACAAGAACCTCCATTTCTTCTTTTTTGTCAAAGTTTTCAACATAATCACGGGCAGACGCCGTAAACGAGGTTGAACTGTCGCTCTGAAATCCCGAAAAGACAAGTGAAAGTTCGCTGCTTGTTGTGTTCAGGTTCTGTTCAACGCTGTTTTGAAAAATATATGTAACAATGAAAATAAGGCTGACAACAATAAGGATTATGATTGTCAGTATAACACTCAATGTGTTGAGCATCCATCTTTTTGAAATACCCTTAAAAATTGTTGCCGCCCTCCTCTTTAGATTGTATAAATTTTATGCAGGCTGTTTTGCAAAGTTATTCGCCTGAATCCCACTTGTAGCCGAGTCCCCAAACCGTGATGATATGTTTAGGATTTGAAGGTTCGTCCTCAACCTTCATTCTGAGTCTGCGGATATTAACATCGACAATTTTATCCTCGCCGACATAAGCATCTCCCCATACATGGTTGAGAATGTCGATTCTGTCAAGAGCAACACCCGGATTCGAGAAGAAATACTCCATAATCTGGAATTCAACCTGTGTGAGTTCAATCATCTTTCCGCTCTTCATAAGCGCACGGTTGCGAAGATTGAGTGTGAACTCGCCCGATTTAAGCTCTTCTTTAAAGTTGTTTTCGGAATGTGACTGCGCAAGCGCAACTCTTCTGTAGAGTGAATCAACTCTTGCAAGAAGCTCACTCGGTGAGAAAGGCTTTGTAACATAGTCGTCTGCACCGAGCATAAGTCCTGTTACCTTGTCCATTTCCTGAGTTTTTGCCGAAAGCATAATAATTCCGATTCCGCCGTTGCGGTTTCTCAGCTCCTTACAAACCTGAAAACCGTCAATACCCGGCATCATAACATCAAGAATCGCAACATCAAAATCACCGTTGTTTTCTTCATATTTCTGCAAAGCCGCCTCGCCGCAGTCTGCCTCAACTACATCGTAGCCTGCCCTTGTAAGATTGATAACGACAAAGTCACGAATTGCCGCTTCATCCTCACAAACAAGAATTTTTTTCATATCAAAACCTCCGTTGCTGTGATCAGATTCCCGACTGATCAAGTGTGGAAAAACCTGTCTTGATTTCGTCATCACTTAGCGAAATCTGTGTGTCGGGATTTATATTATTAAATGTGTATGCATATTTATCGTCTTTTGTAATCAGCGTAAAATCATCCGATTTGCCCGATTCCCATTCGCTGACGGGGAACACTTTTATTTCAAAAAGCTCCGTGTCAAGCTTAGTGCCGTTCCATGCATAGAATGAGGTGGTTTCGCTTTCAAGGTCGGTAATTGCCGTAACCTTGTTTTCGCTCCACTTATCGGCATAGTTCATCATAAACATATAATCGTAATTTATGATTACCGCCTGTTTTGCAACAAGCGCCTCCTTGGGTGTGTCAAAGCTGTTCCAAATGATTTTGTCGGCATAAATATTTTTGCTGTCACCGCTCTGTTTCGGCAGATCAAGCGTAACGGGAATTTCAAGCTTTCCGTCCTTGTCAATGTCCGAACAGATGATCTGCGATGAACGACGGGTTATATTTTTTGCTTTTTCTTTAAAAAGAGGATTACGCAGAATTGCAAGGTCACGGCTGTAAAAAATAACCTGTGTGTTCGTAACCTCATTTGCGGAAGTTCCGTCAACGACAATTCCCGTAATATCGTTATCAAGCTTTGTAACGGCAATATTCTTGTACTTTACAACATTCGGATCCATGTTTGCCATTGCTTTGGCATACAGGCTTTTGCTGTCCTCGTTGTAATCAAGCATTGACGCAAGAGCCTCGTTTTCGGTTGTGTAGAGAACAAGCGACATAATCTCGCTTGTTCCGTCATTGTCAAAATCCCCCGTAACAAAGCTTGAACAGCTTTGTCCCGAACCCACTTCGTTTGTCTTGCCTTCCGAGTAGGAGTAGCAGGAAAGCTTGCCGACATTCGGAGTGTAGGTTGTTGAATTAACGATGATTTCAGCCTTTCCGTTGCCGGTTAAATCCGCAAAGTCAACGCTGTCAATATCGGTGGTTTCAAAGATATTGTCGGACGCAATTTCCCACGAATTGTCTTTTGAGTACATGACAAGCATATGAACCGAAGAAGTTTCGGCACTGTTGCGAAAAAACGCAACAGCCTCGTTGCTGTCGTTTCCGTCAAGGTCGGTCATGATGATTGCACTGCGGAATTTTCCGTTTTTAGGATATTTCAGCGTATAACCGCTGTCAGCCGTTTTGGCAATAAGCTGTTCAATTTCAGCCTCATCTCCGACTGCCTTAGGAGGACGAAGAAGATTTTCTGCGCTGAAATCCGTGATGTTGCAACCGCTCAAACCGACAAGCATTGAACCGAGAACCAAAGCCGAAATCAGCTTTTTAATCTTCACAAAAATCCCTCCCGTCTTTATTTATGGGGCTGTCAAGGCTTTTGTCTTGCAATAAGATACTTGATTTTTATGCCCTCTTCGGAGAACATTTTTTCATGCTCTGTTTCAATATTATCGGTAACTTCGCTTGCGTGCAAATCACGGGTGAGATACAAAATTTCATATCCGCTCTGCTCAAAGTATTCAAGACTTTCATCAAACAGCTCGTCATCATCGGTTTTGAAACGGATTTCGCTGTCCGGCTTCAAGAATGTTTTGTACATTTCAAGCTTTTTGTAATATGTAAGTCTGCGCTTTTTGTGCTTTGCTCTCGGCCACGGATTGCAGAAGTTGATGAAAAGTCTGTCAATCTTATCGTCAGCCGTAATGATTTTGTCAAGCATTTCAACATTGTACTTTACAAGTAAAAGATTTGTAATATCATCCTGCGTTTTGCCTGCGTCCTCAAAAAGCTTTACAATTGTTCTTCTGCCGACGCCGAGCATATCAACCTTGATGTCAAGTGCGATAATGTTTTTGTCGGGATTTTTAAGCGCAAGCTGTCCCGCAAAACCGCCCTTGCCGCAGCCGATTTCAAGATACAACGGCTGTTCCTTTTTGAAAGCCTGCATCCATTTTCCGGCGTTTTCTTCTGGATTCTTTACATAAAAATTGCAAACGGAAAGCTCCGGTTCTGCCCATTTCTTTTTTCTGATTCTCATAATACCTCATTTTGCGGTGCGTACAGACGGCGCACTACCACATATAGTAATTTACCGTATCATTATATCAAATTGTAACAAATTATGCAACAAATATTTTGATAATGATGCTTACAGGTTAAATAAATTTAATCATATCGTCACAGGATTGCGATTTTGTAAAAATAATCTCGGAAAATTCTTTTGAAAGCTTGTTTACAAGCGGTAAAATTACAATATCTTCACTTTTGAAGTGACCTGCGTCAATAATGTCAATTCCGAGTGAATTTGCGGCGATAATCTCATGATGCTTGATTTCTCCCGTGACAAGCACATCAACACCCGCCAAAGCCGCATCAAACACATTTGAACCGCCTGCACCCGACGATACGGCAACCTTTTTAACCCTGTCTTTAATGTCGGTGTAGCGAAGTCCTTTGCAGTTAAGATTTTTCTTTGCAAGCTTTGCAAAATCGTGAATATCGGTTTCGTTTTCAAGCTCGCCCGTGAACATACACTCGCCAAGTTCCGACAGCACGGGGTTTTTGACTCCGAGTGCGTCTGCAAGGCAGATGTTACTCCGAACTTTTCTCCGAGATCAAGGTTGGTGTGCATACAAACGGCGGAAATGCCCTTTTGTGCAAGCATATAGGGAACGGAAGAAGGCGAAAGCCTTTTTATAGGGGCAAAAATTACGGGATGATGACTGATAATCAGCTCACATCCCAGACTTTCCGCCTCATTCACAACATCTTCCGTAATGTCAAGAGCGACAAGCACACGGCTTACGGCTGTGTATTTGTCGCCCACAATAAGCCCTGCGTTGTCAAAACTCATCTGAGTTGCACAGGGCGCAAATTCTTCAAAAAAATTAAGTATATCGTTTATGGTTTTCACTTAAAGCTCTCCTCAAGAATGCGTGCGGTTTCGGCACAGACAGGGTTGCCCTTAGCCTGTTTTAAAAGTCTGCGCACACAGCCTTCAATAAATCTGCGGTGCATGGAGTTGTTTTTCGGATCAAGCCCGTAAAGAAAAAGGTCGCTTTCGGATACCGTGCGAACCTCACCGCTGTATTCGGCAAGAATTACCGTGTAGCACTTGTTTGCGGCAGTACAGCAGTCACGCTTGATAACGCTGAAACCGTTTGCAAACAGCCAACGCATAAGCTCTTCACTTTTGGTCATAGGCTGAAGAATAAAGTGCTTTGACCTGTCCTTTGAATACTCCCAGTTTTCGATAATCTGCGAAATGAGTTCTCCGCCCATTCCTGCAATTACTATGTCATCAGCCTCATCGCCCGAAATTTTTTCAAGACCGTTTGAAAGTCTTGCTTCAATTCGATTGTTAAGACCGCTGTTGTTAATTGTTTCAATTCCCCGTTCAAGGGGCAGGGGGTTGATGTCTGCGGCAATCGCTGTGTTGCATCTGCCAATACGGCACAGCCACACCGGAAGATAGGCATGGTCTGTGCCGATATCGGCAACCTTTGCTCCGTCACGCACAAAGTCCGCACAAAGCGCAAGACGGTTATCAAGCGAAAAATCAGATGCGCCGTTCATTATGCAATTGCTTTGTTAAGGTCTGCAACGAGTGCGTCTGCGTCTGCACCGTGTACCATACAAGCCTCTTCAATCGTTTCGCCTCGTGATGCAGGACAGCCAAGGCAGTGCATACCGATGCTGAAGAAAAGCTCTGCTGTGTCGGGGTACTGATCAAGAACATCACCGATGATTGAATTCTTTGTAATTTTCATTATAAAAAACCTCCTGTGTCATGAAACTGCAACATCGCTTTGATGTCGCACTATAGTAGTATAGCATAAAGCCGTACTTTTTAAAAGTGATATTTTTAATTTTTGTGTAAGGTATAAGTCTTATTTTGCCCAATATTTGCGGTCAAGACTGCGGTATTGAACCGCCTCAAGAACATGCTCGGAGCGGATTATTTCCGACTCGTCCAAATCGGCAATGGTTCTTGCAACTTTCAAAACCCTGTCATACGCTCTTGCGGTAAGTCCAAGACTTTCAAAAGCGTCTTTGAGCGTCTTTTCAGCCTCTTTATCAATTACGCAGACCTTTTCAAACTGCTCTGCGTTAATTTTTGCGTTGCAGGTTGTTTTACTGCCCTTAAATCTTTCTCGCTGAATTTCTCTTGCTCTGTCGGCTCTCTTTTTGATGTCGGCTGAACATTCGGCAGATGAAGCGTCACGCAGTTCTTCAAATTTCACGGCAGGCACTTCTACATGGATATCAAAACGGTCGAGAAGCGGTCCCGAAATGCGGTTGAGGTAGCGTTTTATCTTCTGTTCCGAACAGGTGCATTTTCTTGTCGGATCACCGTAATATCCGCACGGACATGGGTTCATTGCGGCAACCACCATAATCGAACACGGATAGGTGCATTTCTGACCTGCTCTTGAAATTGTGATAGAGCCGTCCTCAATCGGCTGACGGAGTACCTCAAGCGCCGTTCTTGAAAATTCGGGCAGCTCGTCAAGGAACAGCACACCGTTGTTTGCAAGTGAAACCTCACCCGGTCTGATAGTTCCCGTACCTCCTCCGCCGAGTCCTACGGGCGTTACCGTGTGGTGAGGCGAACGGAACGGCCGTGTTGTGATAAGTCCGTCATGCTTTAGCGTTCCTGCAATTGAGTGGATTTTTGTGGTTTCAATCATTTCGTCAAAGCTCATATCGGGCAGAATTGACGGAACTCGTTTTGCAAGCATACTTTTGCCCGAACCCGGAGCCTATGAGCAGAATATTATGACCGCCGGCAGCGGCAATTTCAAGCGCACGCTTCACCTCAAACTGACCCTTCACCTGGGAAAAATCCGGAATGTAGTCCCGTTCTTCCGTTGGAGAATGTGTATTCGGCTTTGCGGGTACAGGTTCGAGAATGTGATTGAGATAATCTTTCAGTTGAAGAATGTTGTCAATACCATACACTTCAATTCCGTCAACAACAGCACCCTCGCTTGCGTTGGCTTTTGGAACATAAATTTTCTTTATACCGCATTCCTTCGCTTTGATTACCATGGGCAGAACTCCGTTGATTCCTCTGACTTCTCCCGAAAGCGAAAGCTCGCCGATGAATGCGCAGTCGGAGATGTTGCTCTTAATCTGATTGAGCAGTATAAGAATTGCAACCGCAATCGGCAAATCGTAAATAGGCCCTTCTTTTTTGATATCGGCAGGAGCAAGGTTCACGGTCATATGTGCGGCAGGGTATCTGAATCCGCAGTTCTTTAATGCACTGAGAACCCTGTCCTTGCTCTCACGCACGGCGGCGTCGGGCAGACCGACCATATCAATTCCCGTGTGCCGTTGTACATTGACGCCTCAAGCTCAACCTTGTAGCCGTCCATACCGCTCACGCCAAAACTGTTGCAGGTAACAACCATAAAAATTCCCCCGAACCGATAAATAAAAATCGTAATAAATTAATAATATAAAGTATAACATTTTCTGCTTCTCTTAACAAGTTTCATAATGTATGTAATTTCGACTTTATTTCAGCTATTTTGCACAAATAATTTCCATATCATAATGCAATATTACAGAAATTGCATTCGGGTTGTTGACATTTGTGCGTTTTTGTTATACTATTAAGCGTATAAGAATAAGTATTAGGGGCAGGTTATGACCGAATTGCAAAAATCCTACGGTACTTTATCCGACGCACAGCTTGCAAATTTTGTGAGCCTTGGTGATGACCGTGCTTTTGATGAGCTTGTCGTAAGATATCTTGACACAATCAGTATAATTGCACGAAAGTTTTCGGCAGAGGGTTATGAACACAATGACTTTGTTCAGGAAGGACTTGTGGGACTGCTTTGTTCCTGCAAAGCCTTTGACCAAAACGGCGGTGCAAGCTTTAAAAGCTATATGTCGGTTGTTGTTGAAAGAAGATTTATTTCTATAATCAGACGGGGAGAACAGAAAAAAGCCATTCCCTCATCAAGTATTGTTCCGATGGACGATGTGGGCGAGTCAATTGAAGATTCCGCCAAAACTCCCGAAGAACTTTTGATGTGCAGAGAACAGCTTGACCAGTTGATGTTGCGACTTCAAAGTGTGCTGTCAAAGTCCGAATACGATGTTCTTATGCTCTACGGCAACGGCTTGAGTTATAAGGAAATTGCAGAAAAGCTTTCCGTAACCGAAAAGGCGGTTGACAATGCCTTGCAAAGAGCAAGAAAAAAGGTTCACGGCGGTCTGAATGTCGGCTGAGCGGTGAACCGAAAATTAATATTTGTCCTTAACAGTATTGCGGTGCAACTCCGCACGGGGCAACAAACTAACCTCCGAGAGGTAGAAAAAGAGAGGTAAATACCAATGTACGAAGATAAGACACTTGTCTGCAAAGAATGCGGAAACGAATTTGTTTTTACTGCAGGAGAGCAGGAATTTTACGCTGAAAAGGGTTTCACAAACGAACCGCAGCGTTGCAAGGCTTGCAGACAGGCTCGTAAAAATGCTGCCAAGACAGAGAGAGAATTCTTTGAAACCGTTTGCGCCGAATGCGGCGGAACTGCAAAGATTCCTTTCAACCTGTTGAAGGCAAAAGCTACTATTGCAGCGAATGTTTTGCAAAAAGAAAAGCAGCTGAATAATTAATTGAATTTTTATTGTTTTAGTTTAATTTCTCGTAACTGAGGTTAAATATTTTAATTTTAAAAGCTTGATTATCTTCAGACTAATTTCAAATTTAAAAAGCTAAACACAAAAACGGTGGGCATCTGCTCACCGTTTTTTATATTTTTAAGATAGTATTGCAATTTATGCAATTATTTGATATTATCATCAAATGAGAATAAATGTATGAACCATGAGTAGTTAAAGTACATATATTTTATGGAGGCTAAGATGATTAAACAATTTTTAAAACATAAGTGCAATTCAAAAATAAAGCTTTTTATTGCTGTTATTTGTATGTTTGCTCTTGTGATGTCCGTGTCGGGTTGCGGCAACGGCAATTCGGGGAGTGACAATGCAAATGCCACACAGGACACCGTTGCAACCTATAAGGTCAACAGGGGTGAATTTAACTGGAGTGGCAATGAGTACACATCTCTTTTGCCAAATCAGAAAGAGTGGAATGTCAGCCAATATCTGGTTGATGACAGTCGAAAATGCTGTTCGGTTATTATTGATAATTCTGATTTGAAAAGCACTAAACAGTATGTTAAATCGTTGGAGAAAACAGGTGTTTCTACCGTAAAATCTCAGGTTACTGACGATAAGAAAAATCCAATTTTTAACTATCTTGGAGAATCAGACAGTTACGATATATCAATTTCATATACCGGCGGCATTACAACCATATCAATTACCAAAACTAAATAATTCAAAAAACGGTGGGCGTTGCTCACCGTTTTTGTGTGTTTGGATATTTTGATTGTTCAATTTTTACTTTCGGGTGTGTTGCATAATTGTAAAGTGCGAGGACGATTAGGATGATGATGTAAAATGTGAAGTATTGCAAAGTGTTAAATAAAATATTCAGAACATCGGGAACATCGAATATATTATTAATTCCAAATGTAAAGTCGCTAATATTCCTCAAGTTCAAAAATATTGAACCCACAATACTTGAAACGCACATCATAACAGAACACAGCATGAAATTAATTTTGTTCAGAAGTATGCAGTTGAGTGTCATAATTCCAAGTCCTGCAAAATAAACGGCAGGAATCAAACATCCTGCAGAGTCGGTCAAGTAACAAATCCCCCAACAAATATTCAGCAAAAAAAGCACTATCGTAATTATGATTTGTGTTGATTTTTGAAGTTGAAAGTCATTGTGAGTTGCCTTGAATTTTACTATGGTTGAAATTAATGCCATAAACAGCAAAATGGCTATTTGACTGCTTAAGAACATTAAAGTAATCAAATCAAAGCTTATTGTCACACCCACAATTGAATTTGCAATTGCAGACACAATTGTCGGTATAAAGCAGATTGCGTTTTGTTTCGGACTTTTGATCATTGCACAATTTAAACCGCACACAACAATTGTCAGCAGTATAAACGGAATAAGTAAAGTCCAAGAAAATATATAAGCACAAGCCGACAGAATAGCAACAATAAAATTTGCCGTAAACAAAATGAAAAAAATTGTATTGCCATTTTTCATAATATCACCTATAACTTGTAATGCAGTAAATGAATAATCCTATTATCATAAGAATAGGAATGCCGACACTGTACGGGAAAAAGAATGCAAAGGCCACACCAAAAAGGATACTGTAGAATGGTGTTGAAATCAGCGAAAAAACAATTGATTTGCCGACTTTTGTACCTGTATCGCATTCAAACTTTTTAAACATTGTAAAATAAGCAATAACAGCTTGAATCAAAAATATAAAAGCAATACTTCCTATGCTGAATGAAAGATAGCAAGTTAAGTCAGGAAACGGAAGGTTAAAAAGCAGTATTGCTGTCATATGCAAAACAAAAAATATCGGGTAAATTATTATGTGATTCTTTTTGCCGATGTTTACTTTGTTTTTGTAACCCGCACTTTTTTCCGTATGGCAAAATGCTGTTGTAACAGAAAGTATGGCAAGAAGTACAGATAAAATAATTATAGTTGTTAAGATTTCGGGATTTGAGTTTTCATTCATACATAATATCACTTCGTTAAAATCAGCAGGGGTCGAGAGCTACTGCGACCATATACATAATTATCGGTAAGTTGGCGGCAATAATATAGTATGGAGTACATATTGCCGCAAAAATTGCAGCCTGTTTGGCTCTTTCTTTTTTTGAACAGGAAATTTTCTTGAATACTATTGCTTTGACAACAAGAAATTCAATTATGCCTGCCACCAATATTAAAGATAAATAAGAAAATTTTGGGATTGAGATGTGGTAGTAATCAGTCGAGTCTGCAACATATGCAACAGCTATTGCGGTGAATGACGCAATAAAGTTTATAATTGTAAAAATAACAGCTATTATTCCGTAACATTTGTTGTTTATAAGTTTTTTATCTGCTTCATTAGCTTTTTTCTTGGCAAAATGTGTAGCAATGCAGATTGTGATACAAGTAAAAAATAAAGCCGCAAGAATGTTTACTAAAATAGCGGTAAGAGTTGCCGAGTTAAGCATAAATCATCTCTCCTTAACATTAAATCATATTTTTGAAAATCATCGTTCCAAACTGACCGTAGGGTATTAACAATTCATACGGTGCGTTTGCAAGTGCGGTGAAAAATGAGAGTTTCCATTTTTTATTGTTTGGTATTCCAAATTTGCGATAAACAAATGTGTAGTTCACAAAAATCAATACCACTATGCTTACGATAATAACGAAAATAAACGGAAAAACATATATCAAACCAAGACCGTATGGACTATCCAAAAATTCATAATTTGCTCCGATAATAGCCATGTAAAATATAGATAAGAAGTCCTGCAATAACTCGTCAAATCTTATGTGTGAGTAAATTGCATCCATCACCATCGTCACAATAAATAAAGAAGCTAAAGCCAATAATATGTATCCGACTCCGAATGAAATAGAAGCTGTTTTTATGACCTTGAATTTACCGTTGTAAGATTTTTTAGAAAGGTATTTTGAAATACCGAAATTTACTGCTAAAGCTTTTCCTATGCTTACTGCAACGGCACAAATGCCGAGTATAACATATATGTTATGTGTATTTCATAACCAAACCTCCTTAACATTAAATCATTACTTTTGAAAATCATCGTTCCAAACTGACCGTATGGTATTAACAATTCATAAGGTGCGTTTGCAAGTGCTGTGAAAAATGAAAGTTTCATTTTCTTATTTTTAGAAACTTCAAAATCTTTGTAAACGAACTTGTAATTGATAAGAAACAGCATTGGAATGCTTAGAATAACTAAAATAAAGAAAGGTATAACATACGCACCGTACTCATTACCGATTGTATTGTACCATGGACCTAAAAGAGACATTGTAAGTGCAATAAAAAATCCTAAAATCAATTCTACTAAATTTTCTACTATATTAATGTAACTCGATGCACTGCAAAGCGTTATACCTAAAACGATCAGAACAATTAATGCCAACAAAATATAGTTCGTTTTCAAAGTATGTAACGCAACTTTTTTGAATTCAAAATCGCCCTTATATGGCTTTTTTGAGAGGTATTTTGAAATACCATAGTTTATCGCAAAGGTTTTAAAGATACCTCCGCTGAGAATTACAACGGCAAGTAACATATATAAGATAAACTTCAACATAAAATCACGCTCCTTATCAAGCAATTGAACTAATTCATTAGTACAATTATATAATACAATATCTCTGTACAATTGTCAATCGGAAAACACAAAATTTTTGTTTAATTTCAAATGTTTTTATTACAAAAATTGTATTGAACCGCCCGAATAACATACTTGTTGTCAAATTTGCTTATATAATGTATAATAATAAAAGTAACGATACCGAGAAGGTGATTGCCGTGACGATTGAAAAAATTAAGAGAATTTATGCATCTACCGCAATTTACAAGTTTTCGCAGGGACTAAAGAACGCTGAAACCGATGACTTTGATTCAGCGTTTGACAATGTGCTTGATTTTTTCGGAAACAAAATCGAGGAAGACGCTCTTAAAATTGAATGTTCGGGCGACGAGGTTAATATGATGTTCCTCGATTTTGTAAGAATGTTATCGTCAACCCGTCACCTTGCAATGTGTGTGTTTGTAAACGGCAATGCCGATGTTGATACAGTCAAAAGACTTGAACGCTTTTCGGGTTGGTCGGAATGCTTTAAGGTTGTTCGTGATATGAATAAACATGATGACAAAATCTGCATCTACATAGGTTTTATAAATTGGTTTGACGGTGAAATTTACGATGTTGATTACACGGTTAATGTGATTATGTAAGGTCAAATTGCTTGAAAAGTCAGACTTTATCGGATAAAAATCAAAAGTCAGAAAAAGTCAAAAATATTTTAAAATATTAGGAAACGAGAGCATAAGCGAGAATTCGTGAGAATTTCAAAGCTTATGCTTTAATTTTTGACTTTAATTGACTTTGACTTTCTCTGACCTTGATATTATAATGTAGTCAAACAAATGAAAAGAGGCGACCAAAATGAGAATGAGCGATTTGGTGGCACAGTACATTATAGAGATGCTTGACCGTGAAAACGGCAGTGCGGAGATTCAGCGAAACGAACTCGCCGGCAACCTCGGATGTGTACCGAGCCAAATCAATTATGTTATAACCTCCCGATTCACTCCCGAAAAAGGCTACATTGTAGAGAGCCGTAGGGGCGGCGGCGGATTTATCCGAATAAGCCGTGTGAAGATGGATAGAGGTACGGCGCTTATGCATATAATAAATTCGATTGGAACAACACTTGACAAGGCAAGTGCAGAGGCAATGCTCAAAAATATGTTGCAAAGAGATATGATTGAGCTTACATCGGCAAGGCTGATAGCCTCGGCGTTGTCCGACAGAACGCTTACAAATGTTGAACAGAGTAAACGAGATGCCGTGCGAGCGGACTTGTTCAAGAATATGTTGCTCACATTAAGTTGATTTTGAACGGAGGCAGTTATTATGAAATGTCAAAAATGCGGTGCTAACAATGCTAATACTCATGTAAAGACCGTTATCAACGGTGAAATTAAGGAATATGATTTGTGCAGTGAATGTGCAAAGAAAATGGGATACACAAACATCTTCGGTAACTTTGAGGACGAATTTTCGGGACTCCTCGGAAGTTTCTTCGGCAACAGCTTCCCGCAAGAACTCAGGCAACACGCTGTGACTTCTGCGGAAGTTCATATTCCGATATTGCAAAGTCGGGTCATGTAGGCTGTGCAAAATGTTACGAAATTTTCGGCGACCAGCTTCTTCCTTCAATCAGAAGAATCCACGGCAACACAACCCATTGCGGTAAGAACAGCCGTTTCGGTACAAAGAAAGCCGAAAAGAGTGCCGAGATGACAAAGAAAGATAAAATCAAGGCACTTAAAAAGGAACTCGACAAGGCAATTTCGGAACAGAATTTTGAACATGCCGCAGAGTTAAGAGATCAGATTAAGGAAATGGAGGCTTAATTATGAGTAACGAAGTAATTTCCACCAGAGTAAGACTTGCAAGAAACCTGAAAGATTACCCGTTTCCGTGCCGACTGTCCGAACAGGGCAGAAAAAAGGTTATTGAAAAGGTTACAAGTGCAATCAGGGACAGCAACAGCTCAATTGCCTCGGATTTCAATCTGATTAAGCTTGATGATTTGACAGAGGCACAGGGTGTGTCGCTTGTTGAAAGACATCTTGTAAGCCCCGAATTCATCAGCGAAACAGAGGGCAGAGCATTGCTGTTGAGCAAGGATGAAAGCATGAGCATTATGATTAACGAGGAAGATCACATAAGACTTCAGGTTATCACAGACGGCTTGTCGCTTGAACAGGCATATGATACAGCCGATAAGCTTGACACCCTGCTTGATGAAAACCTTGAATTTGCTTTTGATGACAAGCTCGGTTATCTTACACAATGCCCTACAAACCTCGGCACAGGCATGAGAGCCTCTGTTATGCTCCATCTGCCGGCACTTGAAAAGAGCCGTACAATCGGCAGAATTGCGGGCAACCTTTCAAAGCTCGGACTTACAATCCGTGGTGCTTACGGTGAAGGCTCAGAACCCAGCGGTTCGCTTTATCAGCTTTCAAATCAGGTAACGCTCGGTATCTCCGAAAAAGCCGCAATTGAAAATCTTGAGAACATCACAAAACAGCTTGTTTCTCAGGAACGACAGGCAAGAGAAAGACTTGCAAAGAGTATTGATATTCAGGACAGCGTAAGCAGAAGCTTAGGTTTGTTGAAATCGGCAATGGTTATGACTCATACGAGGCTTTAAAGCTGTTGTCAAATGTTCGTTTCGGCATTTTGTCGGGACAGATAAAAGATGTTACCGCAGAGGTTGTTGACTCTCTTATGGAAAAAATTGAGCCTGCAACGCTTATGGTAAACTCAGGAAAAAATCTTTCTGCACAGGAAAGAGATATTGAAAGGGCAAAAATTTTAAGAGAGGCTCTTTCATAGAAAATAAGCAGTTAATACATTATCCACAAGGAAGGGTGATGATTTTATGTATCAGTTCAAAGGTTTTACAGAAAAAGCAAACAAGGCGCTTAATCTTGCGATTGAAAGCGCAGAGGAGATGCGCCACAACTATGTCGGTACAGAACATATTCTCTACGGACTCGTAAAAGAGGGCAGCGGTGTTGCCGCAACCGCTCTTAATGAGTGCGGAGTAACGGAAGATGCTCTCCGTGAAAAGCTTGAATCCATTAACGGTACAATGTCGCTTGTTGAGCTTACTCCCGATGATTTTACTCCCCGTACAAAGAGAGTTCTGAGAGCCGCAGTTATCATTTCTTCAAAAACAGGCTACACCTATGTAGGCACAGAGCATTTGCTCCTTGCAATCCTTTCGGAGAGCGACAGCTACGCAGTTGCTTTTCTTGAAGAACTCGGTGTATCTGTTGAAAGACTTGCACAGGCTGTGTCAAAAGGTATGCAGGGCGGTGCAGATGACGGCTTCGGCGGTTTTGAAAACGAATCCGCTCCGAACGGTTCACAGAAAGGCGGTTCGGCTCTTGATAAATTCGGCAGAGATCTTACTCAAGCCGCAAAGAACGGTGAAATTGATCCTGTAATCGGCAGAGAAAAGGAAATCCAGAGGGTTATCCAGATTCTTTCCCGCCGTACAAAGAATAATCCTGTTCTTATCGGTGAACCCGGTGTAGGTAAAACTGCGGTTGCAGAGGGACTTGCACTTGAAATTGCAAAGGGCAATGTGCCTGAAATTCTTAAAGACAAGCGAGTTGTCAGCCTTGACCTCACAGGTATGGTAGCAGGTGCGAAGTACAGAGGTGACTTTGAGGAGAGAATCAAGGCGGCTATTGACGAGGTTAAAAAGTCAAAGAACACTATCCTCTTCATTGATGAACTTCATACTATCGTTGGTGCAGGTGCCGCAGAGGGCAGTGCAGACGCCGCAAATATCCTTAAACCGTCACTTGCAAGAGGCGATTTTCAGGTTATCGGTGCAACAACTCTTAACGAGTACAGAAAATATATTGAAAAAGATGCCGCTTTGGAGCGTCGTTTCCAGCCCGTAAAGGTTGGCGAGCCTACTCCCGAACAGGCTGTACAGATTCTCAAAGGCTTGCGTGACAGCTACGAGGCACACCATAAGGTTAAAATTACCGATGAGGCAATCAATGCCGCAGTAACATTGTCATCAAGATATATCGCAGACCGTTACCTCCCCGATAAGGCAATTGACCTTATTGATGAGGGTGCGTCAAAGGTAAGACTTGCATCTCTTACCTCTCCTGATAATGTAAAGGAGCTTGAAGACGAAATTGCAGACTATGAAAAAGAAAAGGCAAGCGCAATTAACGAGCAGGACTTTGAAAGGGCTGCAAGACTTCGTGATGAGCAGAAGGAACTTCAGACAAAGCTTGACGATGCAAAGAAGAAGTGGCAGGAACAGCAGAAGGGTAACAGCGGCGAGGTAACTGCCGAGGATATCGCAAAGATTGTGTCCGAATGGACAGGTATCCCTGTTGTTCAGCTTACTAAGGAAGAAAGCGAAAGACTTCTTAACATGGAGAATGTTCTCCACGAAAGAGTTATCGGTCAGAGCGAGGCTGTAACTGCAATCGCAAAGGCTATCAGACGAGGCAGAGTAGGTCTTAAAGACCCGAAAAGACCTGTAGGTTCGTTTATCTTCCTCGGTCCGACGGGTGTCGGTAAAACAGAACTTTGCAAGGCTCTTGCAGAGGCAATGTTCGGCGATGAAAATGCAATGCTCCGTCTTGATATGAGTGAATATATGGAGAAACACACCGTGTCAAAGCTTATCGGTTCACCGCCCGGATATGTAGGCTTTGAAGAGGGCGGTCAGCTCACCGAAAAGGTAAGAAGAAAACCGTATTCGGTTGTACTTTTTGATGAGATTGAAAAGGCTCACCCAGATGTATTCAATATGCTCCTCCAGATTCTTGAGGACGGCAGACTTACCGACTCACAGGCAGAACGGTTGACTTTAAGAACACCATTATCATAATGACCTCTAATGTCGGTGCAAGACTTATCACCGAAAAGCAGAGCTCACTCGGTTTTAATTCCGAAAATGAGAATGCCGAAGAGAGCGAGAAAAAGGACATCAAGGAGCTTGTAACAGGCGAACTCCGCAAGGTATTCCGTCCTGAATTCTTGAACCGTGTTGACGACATTATCGTGTTCAACAAGCTCAACAAGGACGAAATTAAGCAGATTGCCGTTAAGATGCTCAAAACTCTTGAAAACCGTCTTGATAAGATGAATATTAAAATCAGCTTTACAGACAACGCAATCAGCGAGATTGCCGACAAGGGCTTTGACGAAAACTACGGTGCAAGACCTCTCCGCCGTGCAATACAGAACGAGATTGAAGATCCGCTTTCAGAGCAGATGCTCGAGGGCAAGGTCAAGGACGGCGCAGTAGTTACCTGCGATTTTGCAGACGGTCAGTTTACCTTTACAACAGCAAACGCCAATTAAGCGTAATCCTTAATAAAAATAAAATCAACCGCAGAGTGAAAAACTTTGCGGTTGATTTTTTTGCTTTGAATATCTTGACAAAAATGAATTTAAGGTGTACAATCAAGCCGACAAAAACACAAGAGGGTGTTAATTATGAAAAAAATTATCTCGATTATGTTATTAGCAGTTGTTATTTCAACTTCAATTTTGTTTACAGGTTGTGGTGGTGAAGTTGCGTCAAATAACGCTCAAACTTCTGATGAAGCCGATACAACTGCTTTATCAGATACTACTCCGACCGCAGATCCAAACCAATTTTCAGTTGAATTTTATGACTACAAAACTAATGAACTCATTTCAAAATCAAACAAAAACAACCTTAACGAAAAGTTGAAGGCATCTGACGATTTGATATATATGACATCTGATAATAAGGTGGATTCGATAGATGTTGAACCGAGTTATGTACTTCTTTTATCATACCTGAAAGATACCAGTCGAGATATTTGGGTTTTGATATATGTCAAGGGTGACGATGTCTATGTTCAGGCTGACAAAAGACACGCAAACATAAACCTTGACATGGCAGGCTATGATATCTATAAGAGCGAATATAATAAATCGCAACTTGAAGAATTGATGAAATAATTACAGCGTAAAGTTGCCTGGATTTAAAAGATTTTATAAAGTACGGTGTAACCATAAAACATAGGTTGCACCGTATTTTTTATATTAAATTTCTGTTCATAATTTGAAAAGTGTAGCTTTTGCCCCTCAAATTTCATTGAAAAGTGTAGTTTTAAACCCCTAAATTCTATTGAAAAGTGTGTCTTTAAATGGTATAATCTTATTGAAAAGTGTAAAAAACTATACTGAAAATCTATTGAAAAGTGGGATTAGTATGCTTTACAGAAAGATTGAAACCGTAATCGAAGAACATTTGAAGTCGGATTCAAAGAAAATTCTTCTCATAGACGGTGCAAGACAGGTCGGGAAAACATACATTATCCGTTATGTCGGCAAAAAGATTTTTAAAAATTTTATTGAAATAAATATGGTTGAAGATTCACTCGGCAACGACTTTTTGAAAACACAAAAACAGTCGAAGATTTTTACTTGCAGGTGAGTATGCTCGCAGGAAATAAAATGGGGAAGAAAAGCGATACCTTGATTTTTATTGACGAAATTCAGGCATATCCTCATCTGCTGACTTTGCTCAAATTTTTGTCACAGGACGGCAAATTTACATTCATTGCAAGCGGTTCGCTTTTGGGTGTAACGCTGTCACAGACTACCTCAATTCCAATGGGCAGTATTCGCAAAGTGCGTATGTTTCCGCTTGATTTTGAGGAATTTCTCTACGCAAACGGAATGAATGAAATTATTATTTCGGCTATGCAGAAAAAATTTGAAAATCTTGAATCTCTTGATGAATCCATGCACAATAGGATGATGGATTTATTCAGAAAGTATCTGCTTGTCGGCGGATTGCCCGATGCGGTTAACAGCTATATTTCTGAGAGAAATATTCAGTCCGTCAGAGAGATACAAAGCGAAATTCACGAATATTATGCTGCAGACGCTTCAAAATACGATGATGAAAACAAACTTAAAATCCGCAGAGTTTATGACCTCATTCCGTCAAATATGGAAAACAAAAAGAAGAGGATTGTTGCAAAAAATATTGAGAATAAAAGCGGTAAGCGTTTCAGCGACTATCAGGATGAATTCGAGTATTTGATAAGTGCAGGGATCGCCCTTAATGTTCAGGCAATTTCAAATCCCGTTTTTCCGCTTATTGAATCAACGGGCAAAAATCTGCTCAAGCTTTATCTGAACGATGTCGGTATTCTGACGGGAATTTTGTACGGCAACAATATCCGTGCCGTGCTTGATGATGAAACGAGTGTGAATCTCGGTTCGGCTTACGAAAGCGTTGTGGCAAGCGAACTTGCGGCTCACGGCTATAAACTTTACTATTATGATAATCGAAGTAAGGGAGAGGTTGACTATCTTATTGATGATTACGACAGCCTTTCTGCTGTTCCGATTGAGGTAAAATCGGGCAAGGATTACACGGTTCACAGCGCATTGAACACATTTGTAAGCAATAAGGATTATCACATTAAGAAAGCCTTTGTTCTTTCAAACGAGAGAACAGTAACTTCCGACGGGAAGATTAACTATATCCCGATTTACTATATTATGTTCTTCAAAAATGATGTGGGCAAAACAGGAAGTTTTACCTTTTGATATTTAATAGGGTGTAAAAAGCCTCCCGTGGTGGGAGGCTTTTGTTCGGTTATGAACCGTTAATCAGTCGATTTCAACCATGATTTTATCTTCACTGCGGATAGCGGCACTGCGGGCAATCGTGCGGATAGCCTTGGCAATTCTGCCCTGCTTACCGATGATTCTGCCCATGTCGTTTTCTGCAACATGAATGTGGTAAACAACTGTTCCCTCTTCGTTGGGAGCGTCTGCTTCAACTGATACGGAATCGGGATCGTCAACAAGACCCTTTGCGATAACTGCAAGTAAATCTTTCATTGTTTGTCCTTTCCGAAACGCAATTATTCAATTACGCCGTTCTTCTTGAGAAGAGCCTTTACTGTGTCTGTTGGCTGAGCACCGTTAGCAATCCACTTCTTAACTGCTTCAGCGTCAACATTGAACTCAGAAGGCTTCTTGAGAATATCATATGTGCCGATTTCTTCAATGAAACGGCCGTTTCTCGGATATCTTGAATCTGCTACTACTACTCTGTAGAAAGGAGCCTTCTTTGAACCCATTCTCCTAAGTCTGATCTTTACTGCCATAATGTTCACCTCATAAAAATTGTTAATTTATATTCACCAACCGTAATTGGATGAAAAACTTTGTTTAATGTTTGATTAATGTTAATTATTTGAACGGAGGCATTCCGTCCGGTCCGCCCATTCCGCCTGCAGGTCCCATGCCGTTCATCGGCATACCGCCGAGTCCGGGAAGACCTTTCATTTTTCTTCTTTTCTTAGAGCCTTTTCCGCCCTTTGTCATCTGACGCATCATCTTCTGCATCTGGTCAATCTGCTTGATAAGTCGGTTGACCTCTTCAATGCTTCTGCCCGAACCTGCCGCAATTCTGCGCTTTCTTGACGGGTTCATAATGTGCGGATGACTTCTTTCTTCGGGTGTCATTGAGAGGATAATTGCCTGAACCCAGTCAATCTGTCTGTCGTCAATGTCAACACCCTCAAGCTGTTTTCCGACACCGGGAATTTTTGAAAGAATGCCCTTGAGCGGTCCCATTTTTTTGACCTGCTCAAACTGATCGTACAAATCGTTAAAGTCGAATTTGTTGCTCATCATCTTCTGAGCCATTTCTTCGGCTTTTTCGGCATCCATTTTATTCTGTGCGTCCTCAATGAGAGTAAGCACATCACCCATGCCGAGAATACGGCTTGCCATTCTGTCGGGGTGGAAAACTTCAATATCGTCAAGCTTTTCGCCTGTACCTGCAAATTTAATAGGTCTGCCTGTAACAGCCTTTACCGAAAGCGCCGCACCGCCTCGAGTGTCACCGTCAAGCTTTGTGAGAATAACACCCGTAATGTCAAGAAGTTCGTTAAAGCTCTTCGCAACATTAACTGCGTCCTGACCTGTCATCGAGTCGATAACAAGCAAAATTTCGTTTGGTTCAACTTCTTTTTTGATGTTTTTAAGCTCATCCATAAGAGCCTCATCAATATGAAGTCGGCCTGCGGTATCGAGAATAACAACATCGTTGCCGTAGTCCTTTGCACGCTTGATTGCCTCTTTTGCAATCTTAACGGGATTTGCTTTTCCCATTTCAAAAACAGGAACGCCTGCCTTTTCACCAACAACCTTCAACTGGTCGATAGCGGCGGGACGATATACGTCACAGGCGGCAAGCAGAGGATTTCTGCCCTGCTTTTTCAGCATTTTTGCAAGCTTTGCCGTGTGGGTTGTTTTACCCGAACCCTGAAGACCGCACATCATGATGACTGTCGGAGGCTTTGACGCAAACTCAATTCGTGCGTCCTCACCGCCCATAAGGCTTGTAAGCTCCTCGTCAACAATCTTAACAACCATCTGTGCAGGAGTAAGACTTTGCATAACATCCTGACCGACAGCACGCTCTGTTACTTTGTTTGTAAAGTCCTTTGCAACCTTGTAGTTTACATCGGCCTCAAGAAGTGCGAGTCGAACCTCTCGCATTGCTTCCTTAACATCTTTTTCAGAAAGCTTGCCTTTGTTTTTCAGTTTTTTGAACGCATTGCCAAGCTTATCTGCAAGTCCTTCAAATGCCATGAAAACTCCTTTAATCTTTCAGCGAGCCTGATTTTTCGATGATAACATCCGCAAGCTCTGTGATTTGTGTATCCTGTGAAAGTTCTTTTATTTCAAGTGCAAGAGCCGAAATTTCGTCAAGCCCCTGCTCAAGCTTACTGAACTGTTTGAACAGACCGAGCTTTTCTTCAAACTCAAAAAGCTGTTGCTCACTGCGCTTGATACTGTCACGCACACCCTGTCTTGTTATTCCTGTTTCATCGGCAACCTCTGCAAGCGACAAATCTTCATTATAATAAAGTCAATCGCCTTTTTGCCCGAAGCTTTAAAAGCTCGCCGTAAAAATCAAACAAGAGAGATACTTCAATGTTTTTTTCCATACCTGACAGCTCCCGTGATTCTGGTCTGCGTGTAAAGAAAATTTCTTTACACCTGTGAATTATAATATACAATTGCCCGTTTGTCAAGCATTTTAAGCCGATTTTACGGCTGAGAGTAATTTTGATAAATTTTTAATTTTCGGGAAGTTATCAAATTTGTACAGTTATATTACAAAAACGGCAATATTGTGGTAGTTTCGGAAGATTTGGATAACTAAAATAAGCCGATTGTAATGCGATTTTGAATATAATTACGAAAGAGTAAAAAAAGTGTTTCTATCCTTTACAAATGAGTGGCTATGTGAAGTTTAGTTTTCGTCAAAATTCACAAAAATTATTTTTTTAGTGAAAAAAGCTATTTTTAATGTACATTTTCAAGTAAAATGTGTTATAATTGTTTTGAATTATTGAAGAAACGGGAGTTTTGCTTTACGGAACAAATTATAAATATCGACAGAATGGAAAATGCCGTAGCACTTTTTGGCAGTTTTGACGGAAATATTAAGCTAATTGAAAAGGAGTTTAATGTCCGTGTTACCTGCCGTGACAGTGAGCTTAAGGTTGAGGCGATGCCGAAAACACATCGAAGGCCTGCAAGGTTATTGAAAGCCTGTTGCAGTTCATCAACCGTGGTGAAGCACTTTCCGAGCAAAATATCCGCTACTGCATTTCGCTTGTCAATGAAGGCAGTGAGGACAAAATAGAACAGCTTGCAGGCGACTGCATCTGTATTACTTCAAAGGGAAAGCCTATTAAGCTGAAAACCATCGGTCAGAAGCGCTACTGCTCGCAGATTGCGAAAAATACCGTCACAATCGGCGTCGGCCCTGCCGGTACGGGCAAGACCTACCTTGCCGTTGCAATGGCGGTCACGGCTTTCAGAAGCAAGCAGATTAACCGAATAATTCTCACAAGACCTGCTGTTGAGGCAGGTGAAAAGCTCGGTTTTCTGCCCGGTGATTTGCAGAGCAAGGTCGATCCGTATCTTCGCCCCCTGTATGACGCATTGTTTGATATGCTCGGTGCGGAAACATATCAAAAGTATGTTGAAAGAGGTAACATTGAGGTTGCACCGCTTGCATATATGCGAGGAAGAACGCTTGACGACAGCTTTATAATTCTTGACGAGGCTCAGAATACGACAAGGGAACAGATGAAGATGTTCCTTACCCGACTCGGATTTAACTCAAAAATGGTAATCACGGGCGATATTACACAGATTGACCTTCCGAACGGTGCAAAGAGCGGTCTTAAAGACTGCATCAAAATCCTCAAGAATATTGACGATATCGGCACCTGTTTCTTTGACGAAAAGGATGTTGTCCGTCATCGCCTTGTTCAGGATATCATCAAGGCTTACGCAAAATTTGAAAACACTGACATTAATAATTTACGAAACAACGGCTCCAAAAACAACGGCTCCAAAAATTAATTTACTTAATTTTCACATATCCCACGCTATCGGGTTAAAAATAATGAAAGGATGATCATGAATGGCAGAGCATAATAAAATCAGGGTAATTATCACAAACAAACAAAAGCAGTAAAGATTCCGACAGGTATCAGAATGTTGGTTCGTCGTTGTTGTAACGCAGTTCTGCGACTTGAAAAATTTGAAGGTTCTGCTGAAATCAGCGTTACTTTCACGGATAACGAGGGCATCAAGGCTCTTAACAAGCAGTATCGTGACAAGGACATTGAAACCGATGTTCTTTCTTTCCCAATGGGCGAAAACGGTGTTTATGACACCAATCCCGAAACAGGCGCACAGATTCTCGGTGATGTTGTAATTTCTATGGAAAAGGCAAGAGATCAGGCAGAACTCTTTGGCCACAGCTCCAGAGAGAGGTTGGCTATCTTACCGCTCACAGCGTTCTTCACCTTCTCGGCTATGATCACATGGAAAAGCTTGAAAGGGTAAGAATGAGAGAAAAAGAAGAGCTTGTTATGGAACAGCTCGGTCTTCCTGCATCATCAAGCTACATAGTTGATGACGATATGGCTTGACAGAGTAGTTATATTACGGGGTATGAAAAAGCAAATCAAAAGTTTTAAAAGTGCATTCAGAGGTTTCTGCTTTGCCGTAAAAAGCGAAAGTCATATGAGATTTCACCTTGTTGCGACATTTTATGTTTTCGTTTTCGGTTGCTTTTACGATTTTTCTGCCGCAAAATGGGCGTTGCTCGCCGTTTTGTGTGCGCTTGTAATTGCACTTGAAATGGTCAACACCTGTGTTGAAAAGCTTTGTGATTTGTTTTGTGACAGATACGATTTTCCGTTAAGATTATCAAGGATATTGCAGCCGCAGCCGTGCTTGCCGTGTCATTTTCGGCTGTGTTTACAGCGGTGCTGTTCTTCCTTGATTTTGAAGTAATCGGAAAAATATTCTCGTATTTTGCAAACAATCCCGTTATGCTCGTTTTGCTGATTTTATCTGCGGTGATTTCTGCCGTCTTTGTATGTGCAGGTCCCGTAAAAGTCAAGAACGCAATTTTGGGCATTAAAAGAAAAGATAAACATTAACAAAGGGGCGGCATTTTGCTTGCCCCCGATTTTTGTATAGTGAGGTAATATGTTAAATACAGATAATAAAGATAAATCCGCATTTATTGCCATTGTCGGCAGACTAATGTGGGCAAAAGTTCAATTCTCAACAGACTTATGGGACAGAAAATTGCAATTGTTTCAAGCAAACCGCAGACTACCCGCAACAGAATCACAGGCGTGCTTACTCAGGGCGAATATCAGCTTGTTTTCTTTGATACACCGGGTATGCACAAGCCGAAAACCTCTCTCGGCAAGTATATGGTGCGTTCTGTCAATGAATCCGTGGGCGGTGTTGACTGCTGTATGCTCGTTGTTGAGGCAGGAAAAGAACCGGGTGACACAGAACTTAACCTTATTGAAAAGTTCAAGTCAATGGAAATGCCGGCAATCCTTGCAATCAACAAGATTGACACTCTCAAAGAAAAAGAAGAACTTATGAAACAGATTGCCCGTTACAGTCTGCTCTACGATTTTGACGCAGTTGTTCCCGTGAGTGCACAGGACGGCAACGGTATGAACGAACTTCTTGATGAGCTTAAAAAGCAGGCAGGCGAGGGAGGTCATTTCTTTGATGACGATACTCTTACAGACCAGCCCGAAAGAGTTATTGTTGCCGAAATTATCCGTGAAAAAATACTCCGTCTTTGCGACAGGGAAATTCCGCACGGCACGGCTGTTGTAATCGAAAAAATGAAAACAAGGGATAACGGTATGCTTGATATTGACGCTACTATTTTCTGTGAAAAAGAAACCCACAAGCGTATTATTATCGGCAAAAACGGCTCAATGCTCAAGAAAATCAGCACATTTGCCCGTCAGGATATCGAAAGGTTTTTCGATTGCAGGGTATTCCTACAGACATGGGTAAAGGTAAAAGAGGATTGGCGAAACCGTGCCCAGATTCTTCAGAATTTCGGCTATGACGAAAAGAATTTTGACTGATAATCCGATTAAAAGCGATTCGGGTACACGATTTGACACAATGTCAGATTTTTCATAATATAATAAACGGCATCCGTGAAACACTAACTGCGGAGGTGCTTTTATGGATAACTGGAGTGCGTGGCAAATATTCTTTACCACGGGAAGCGTTCTTGATTACATTCGCTACAAAAGTATTCAGGATGCCAAAGACACGGGTGCAATCACCGTGAACAGGGAGGAAACCGATGAAATTCCGAACAGAGGGACTGATTATAAAGGAACAGAATATCGGTGAGCAGGACAAGCTCGTTTTTGCTCTCACAAAGTCAAACGGTGTAATCCGTGCATTTGTAAAGGGTGCAAAAACATCAAAAACGGCAAATGTGCGGCGGCATCTCTCCTCTCATATTCCCGACTTACAATTTATAAAGGTCGGGAAAGTTACATAATCGGCGAGGCACAGCGATTCGCATTTTCTCAAAGCTCCGCAGTGATGTTACAAAAATGTGCCTTGCACAGTATTTTTGCGAACTCGCTCTGACAATTTGTCCCCGTGAGCAAAAGGCAGACTCATTTCTGAGCCTTGTGCTTAATTCGCTCTACCTTTTGTCAGAGAACAAACGCAGTGCAGACCTCATCAAGCCGTGTCTTGAAATGAGGCTTGCAAGTATGGCTGGCTATATGCCCGACTGAGAATGTGCAGAGAATGCGGAGAATACATTACTCCGCTTATGTACTTTCTGCCACGCATAGGCGCTCTTGAATGTGCCGATTGCAGAACGGATGTGTCGGAACCTGCAATCGCTCTCAATGAGGGAACGCTCACGGCGCTTAGGCACACGGTTTATGCCGATGATGACAAGCTGTTTTCGTTTGCATTGCCGAAGGATGACCTTGTTGTGCTGAATGCGGCGAGCGAAAGTTATCTTAAATACAGATTTGAAAAAGACTTTAAAACGCTTGTTTTTTACAAAACAATAAGCAGTTAATCAGACAATGCAGTTTTGTGTGAAAATGACTTATTTATTTGAAACAGAATGACTGAAAACTGTATGGGCGCTCATTGGGCGCCCGCGGGCGGATAATATCCGCCCCTACGGACACAAAATTGCAATTATTGAATTTGGTAGAATTATGAACAGACATTACAAAACACTTGAACTTGATAAAATCCTCGAAAGGCTTGCGGGAATGACTTCGATTGAGGACGCCCGTGAAATGGCATTGAATCTCGAACCCGTGTTTGAACTGAAAAAGGTTGAACAGCTTTTACAGCAAACCGATGACGCAGTTGCGTTAAGCGGAAGATTCGGTGCTCCGTCATTCGGCGGTGCCGGAAATTGTTCGGGACATTTACGCAGAGCACAGGCAGGCGGTTGCCTTACCACAGGCGAACTCCTGTCGGTTGCATCAACGCTCAGAACAATCCGCACGGTCAAGGAGTGGCACTCACGCTCAGGCGGAGGAGCAAGCTCTCTTGACGGCTATTTCAGCGGACTTGTTTCCAACAAGTTTCTTGAGGACAAAATCACCTCGGCTATTATAAGCGAGGAGGAAATTTCCGATAAGGCAAGCCCTGTTTTGTCGGATATAAGAAGAAAAATCCGCACAGCCTCCTCAAAGGCTCGTGAGGTACTCGATAAAATTATTCACAGCTCAACATACATAAAGTATCTTCAGGATACTATCGTCACACAGCGTGACGGCAGATATGTTGTTCCCGTAAGAAGTGAATGCAGAGGCAATGTTCCGGGTCTTGTACACGACACCTCGTCAAGCGGTGCAACTGTGTTTATTGAGCCTATGGGCGTTGTTCAGGCAAACAATGACATCAAGCTTTTGCAGTCAAAGGAGGAGCAGGAGATTGAAAGAATCCTCTTTGAGCTTTCCGCAAATGCAGGCGATTTTGCCGACAGCATTATCCACAGCTACAAGAACCTTGCACAGCTTAATTTGATTTTTGCAAAGGCTGACCTTGCGTATTCAATGAAAGCGTCAAAGCCGATTATGAACGACAGGGGAATGATTGAGCTCAAACAGGCTCGTCATCCTCTTATCGACAAAAACAAGGTTGTTCCCGTTGATGTTATGCTTGGAAAAGAGTTTGACACGCTTGTAATCACAGGCCTAACACGGGCGGTAAAACCGTAACTTTAAAGACAATCGGTCTGCTCACGCTCATGGCAATGTGCGGACTTCTCGTTCCGTGTGCCGACAACAGCGAGCTTTCCGTGTTCAGAAGAGTGCTTGTGGATATCGGTGACGAACAGAGCATTGAACAGTCGTTGTCAACCTTTTCGGGACATATGACAAATATCGTTCAGATTATAAAGCTTGCAAACGCAGGCTCGCTCTGCCTTATTGACGAGCTCGGCGCAGGAACAGACCCTGTCGAGGGTGCGGCTCTTGCAATTGCAATTCTTGAAAGACTGCGTGACAAACACGCAAAAATCGCTTCAACAACCCACTATGCGGAGTTAAAGGAATTTGCTCTGCGTACTCCCGGAGTTGAAAACGGCAGTTGCGAATTTGATGTTGCAACTCTCAAGCCGACTTACCGACTTCTCATCGGTGTTCCCGGCAAGAGCAACGCGTTTGCAATTTCAAAAAGACTCGGAATAGATGATGAGATAATCAGCCGAGCAAGCGAACTTGTTTCAAACGAGAACAGACAGTTTGAAGATGTTGTTGAAAAGCTTGAAAAGCGCCGTCAAAGCCTTGAAAAACAGCTCGAAAACGCAAACAGACTTACTGCAAAGGCTAATACCGAAAAGCAGAAAGCAGAAAACGAAATGCAGAAGGCAAAGCAGCGTGCAGAGCGTGAGATTGAAAAGGCAAGGCAGGAGGCTCAGCGTATTATTTCACGCACAAGAGCACAAGCCGACGCAGTTGCCGAAGAGCTTGAAAAGGCGAGAAAAGCCAAGGATATGAGCGTTCAGGCAAGAACACAGCTAAAGAAAAATATTGACAAGATGGAGGCTCATGCCGATCCTGTCAAGGCTCGCAATACTCCCGATGAGGAGTACAAGCTGCCAAGACCGCTCAAAGTCGGCGACACGGTTCTTATTTACGATATCGACAAAAACGCAACTGTACTTGCACCACCGAACAAGGATGGTGTTGTGCTTGTTCAGGCGGGCATAATCAAAACGAGGTTGATATCAAGAATCTTCGTTTGCTCAAATCAAACAACAAGCCTGCAAAGGACAGATTTTCAAGCACAAGAAATGTGCCGAGCAGAATGGATGTCCGTCCCGAAACAGAGGTTGATGTCCGTGGTGAAACCGCCTTTGACGCAATCAATATTGTTGACAAGGCAATTGACAATGCCGTGCTTTCGGGTGTGAGCAAAATGACGATTATTCACGGCAAAGGCACGGGTGTGCTTAAGCGTGAAATAAACAAGTATCTTAAAACAAATAAAGCCGTCAAAAGTCAGCGACTCGGTGTTTTCGGTGAGGGCGAAGACGGTGTTACAATCATTGAATTAAAGTAAAATCCGACTGAATTTATTTTGTGAAATTTGAGGTAATTATGAAAAAACAGTTTCTTGATTCGGGAAAAATCGTGGGTACACACGGCATAAAAGGTGAGGTCAGAATTGATCCGTGGTGTGATTCCCCTGAATTTCTCTGTGCCTTTAAAAAGCTGTGGCTTGACGAAAACGGAACAGAGTTCATCGAGGTGAAATCCCGTCCGCACAAAAATATCGCTCTTGCAAAAATCAAGGGCGTTGACACAATCGAGGCAGCCGAAAAATACAGAGGCAAGGTTGTGTATATCAACCGTGACGACATCAATCTTGCGGAGGGCGTTCACTTTGTTCAGGATCTTATCGGTCTTGAGGTTAAGGACGCCGACAACGGCAGAGTCTACGGCAAAATTTCCGATGTTTTGCGTACAGGCGCAAACGATGTTTACGAAATCAAAGACGCCGACGGCAAGACATACCTTGCTCCCGTAATTGACGATGTTGTAAAAGAAATCAATGTTAATGACGGCTATGTTCTTATTGTTCCCATGAAAGGAATTTTCGACGATGAGGATTGATATTATAACGCTTTTCCCCGAAATGTTTGAGCCTGTTTTAAACGGAAGCATAATCGGCAGAGCACAGAAAAGCGGTGTGCTTGAAATCGTGTGTCACCAACTGCGTGATTATGCTTTTGACAAGCACAAAAGAGTTGACGACACTCCCTACGGCGGCGGAATGGGAATGCTTATGAAAGCCGAACCTATTGCCCTCTGTTTTGAGGATATCTGCAAACAAATCGGCAAAAGACCGCATTTTGTCTATATGTCACCGCAGGGCAAAACATTGAAACAGCAAAGACTCCGTGAGCTTGCCGATGTTGAAAATATCTGTATTCTCTGCGGTCATTACGAGGGTGTTGACCAAAGACTTCTTGACGAGTTTATTGACGAAGAAATCTCAATCGGCGACTATGTTCTCACGGGCGGAGAAATTCCCGCAATGGTATTTGCGGACGCACTTTCAAGAATGGTTCCGGGTGTGCTTTCCAACAACGAATGTTTTACCGAGGAAAGCCATTTTAACGGACTTCTTGAGTATCCGCAGTACACAAAACCGTCAGTCTGGAGAGGCAAAGAAGTTCCCGAAGTGCTTATGAGCGGTCACCATGCAAATATTGAAAAGTGGAGAAAAGAAAAGAGCATAGAGGTGACTGCCCTCAAGCGTCCCGAAATGCTTGAAGAATATAACAAAAAGTAATTTTTGCAGTATATTATCGGTGTGTTTACATAAAATAAGACAAGAAAAAACATATGAAATACCGTGTGTTTACGGGGAAAATATAATATTTTGTAAAAATGCACAATAAACAGGGTAATAAATTCTCTCAAGGTGCATATTAACACGAAATTAATTTATTGTATTGACCTTGTTCGGAAAAAAGATTATAATACATATTAAATTGAGCCGCAATTTGCAGGCATTGGTGGTTAAAAATTTAAAGGCAAAGAGGGTTTTAAAAATGTATGTTAAGGAAGTATTAGTACAGAATAAAGCCGGTTTACACGCTCGTCCGGCAACTTTCTTTATTCAGAAGGCTAATGAGTATAAGTCAACAATTTGGGTAGAGAAGGAAGAGCGTCGTGTAAATGCAAAAAGTCTTCTCGGTGTGTTGTCCCTCGGAATTATCGGCGGCACTACTATTAAGGTAATTGCTGACGGTTCTGACGAAACTGAAGCAGTTGAGGGCCTTGTTTCTCTCGTTGAGTCAGGCTTTGCTGAATAATCAGCTTTAAATTTTACAAAATACCAAGGGGCGGTTTTTCCGCCTCTTTTTTGTTTCTCTCAAATTAATCTGAAATCGTAAAAGGCGGTGATTTTGTGAATCCGAAAATGTCACAGCTTCGCAAAAAAGCAATGGCACTTCCTCAGTTGCCGGGTGTCTACATCATGCACGACAAAAGCGGAAAAATTATATATATCGGCAAGGCAAAGGCTCTTAAAAACAGAGTCAGCCAATACTTCGGTTCGCAGAATAACCATGCCGAAAAGGTTCGCAGAATGGTTGATAATGTCGATGATTTTGAATATATCATCACGGACAGCGAGTTTGAGGCACTTATTCTTGAATGCAGTCTTATCAAACAGCACACCCCGAAGTATAACATTCTGCTTAAAGACGACAAGGGCTACAGCTATATAAGAATCAGCTCGGGTGATTGGAAAAAGCTGTCATATACATTGCAGAAAAAGGATGACGGAGCGGAATATATCGGTCCGTACAAGAGCAGTTACTATGTAAAAAATGCCGTTGAGGAGGCCAACAAAATCTTTATGCTCCCAACCTGCAACCGGCAGTTTCCGAGAGATTGCGGAAAGGGCAGACCTTGCCTTAACTACCACATAAAGCAATGCATGGCTCCGTGTACAGGCAGAGTAAGGCTTAAAGATTACAACGAAAATCTTAACCGTGCGCTTGAATTCTTGCGTGGCGGTTCAACAAATTCAATCAAAAAGCTGACCGAAGAAATGGAAACAGCCGCAGAAAATCTTGAATTTGAAAGGGCGGCGTCAATCAGAGATATAATAAAATCCGTCCGTAAAATGAGCGACAAGCAAAAGGTTGTTGCAACAAAAATTGATGACGGCGATGTTATTGCAGGCTTTTCGGATGACGGCAAAACCTGTTATCAGGTGTTCCGCTTTGAAGGCGGAAGGTTGTTTGACCGTGAAAGCTTTGTGTTTGACAGCGGTGAAAGTGAATCCGAAACCGAAGAATTTTTACTGCGATATTACACTCTGCGTGACAGTGTGCCAAAGAGCATTGCAATCGACAGGGAATTTGACGGTATGGAAGAAATTGCCGAATGGCTCTCGCAAAAGCACGGCAGTAAGGTCGGCATAACGGTTCCGCAGAGGGGTGACAGGGCGCAGCTTGTGGCAATGTGCAAATCGAATGCCGCAGAAACCCTTGCACAGAAAAAGGGCGCAACCGTTCGTGAGTACAATGTGCTTGAAGAACTGCGTGATTTGCTCGGACTTAAAAAACTGCCCGAATATATCGAATCCTACGATATTTCAAACCTTGCAGGCACGGAAAATGTTGCGGGTATGATTGTTTATAAAAACGGCAAACCGCTCAAATCGGCTTACAGAAAGTTTAAAATCAAAGGCTTTGAAGGACAGGATGACTACGCATCCATGGCGGAAGTTTTGGCAAGACGATTTGACGAATATTATAAAAATCCCGATGAGGACGAGGGCTTTGGAAAATTGCCAGACCTTATCCTGCTTGACGGCGGTAAAGGTCAGGTTGCGGCTGTAAAAGAGGTTTTGCAGAGTAAGAATATTGATGTTCCGCTGTTCGGTCTTGTAAAGGACGATAAGCACAAAACCCGTGCCGTAACGGGCGAGGGCGGAGAAATTGCGCTCAGTCCCGGACGGTCGCTGTTTGCGTTCCTCGCAAAAATGCAGGACGAGGTTCACCGCTTTGCAATCGGCTATCACCATTCAAGACGAAGCAAAAATACATTCAAAAGCTCGCTTACAGGCATTGAGGGTATAGGCGAAGTCAGAGCAAGGTCGCTTCTTAAGTATTTCAGAACGATTGAAAACATCTCAAACGCAGACCTTGCAGAGCTTGAAAATGCTCCTAAAATGACAAAGGACGCCGCACTTGCGGTGTATAAATACTATCATCCGCAGAATGAAAACGAAACAGAGTAAAATATTGTTGTAAATTATCTTTTAATGTGTTATACTAAAATTTGCAGTTTTAAACAATTGTTTGAAATTCAACTTTTCGGTAATGCCGTATGCCTGCTTGCGGTGTTGTTTTATGATTTTGCAGGCGGAAAGGCTGCGTGTGTTTTATGAGAGTTATTACAGGCTCCGCAAGAGGCAGACGACTCGAAACCCTTGAGGGTGAAGATGTAAGACCGACAACCGACAGAATTAAAGAGGCTGTTTTTTCGATTATACAGTTTGAAACCGAGGGCAGAAACTTTCTTGACCTTTTTGCAGGCTCGGGACAAATGGGTATTGAGGCTTTGAGCAGAGGCGCAAAGTCGGCAAGCTTTGTTGACAATGCAAAAAAATCGCTTGAAACGGTAAAAAGAAACCTCAAGGCTACTAAGCTTGAAAACTCGGCAAAGGTTTTTGCAATGGATTTTCACAGCTTTCTTTCGATGAATTCACAGCGTTTTGACATTGCATTTCTCGATCCGCCATACAGAACGGGAATGCTGCAGGATGCCCTTGAACTTGTTCCCGAGGCTATGAACGATACGGGTGTAATCATTGCGGAAAATCCTCTTGACGAAGAAATTTTGTCGAATTACGGTGATTTTGTACTTGACAGACAGTATCGCTATGGTAAAATAAAAATAACTACATTCAGACATAAGGATTTTCAAAGATGAACAAAACAGTGATTTGTCCGGGAAGTTTCGATCCCGTAACGCTCGGACACCTTGATGTTATCACGAGAGCGTCAAAGCTTTTTGACCGTGTAATCGTGGGCGTGCTTGTCAATTCTTCAAAAAAGCCGATTTTTTCGATTGATGAGAGAATTGAACTTTTGAAGGAAGTTACCGAGCATCTCAATAATGTTGAAATAGTAGGCTTCAACGGTTTGCTTGCACAGTATTGTGAGGAACACGGTGTGGACGCAATTGTTAAGGGACTCAGAGCGGTAACTGACTTTGAATATGAATTTCAGATGGCGCTCACCAACAAAAAGCTGAATCCGAACCTTGAAACCCTGTTTTTAACGGCTGAGGCGGATTCAATGTATCTCAGCTCGAGCATGGTTCGTGAAATTGCCTCAATGGGCGGTGACATCAGTAATTTTGTTCCTGCGTGTATCCATGACAGAATTGTGGAAAGACTGAAAAATAAATAAGCGTTTGATTTTTAATTAAAGGTGGATTAAACCAAACATATAAGGAGTGGACAGAAATGAAAGTTGAGGATTTGATTTTACAGCTTCAGGATGTTATCAGTGCCGCTAAGTCAATGCCGTTTTCGGGTGGTAAGGTAATGGTGAGCAGTGATGAGATTTATGATATTCTCGATCAGATTCAGGACGCTATGCCGGCAGAGGTAAGACAGGCAAAGAATATTGTCGCTGACAGAAAGCAGATTCTTGCCGAGGCTAACCGTGAATCAGAGAATATAATCAGAAGTGCCGAGGAACGCAAAAAGGCTATGCTTAACCAGAATGAGCTCGTTCGTGAGGCTCAGGCAAAGGCTAAGGAAATTGTTGATGATGCAAAGCAAAAATCGGCAGAAATCAGAAAAGCTGCTAATGTGTATGTTGACAGCATTATGAAACGCACGGAAGAGGGCGTTGCAACACAGCTTGAGGCTCTCAGAAAGACTCATGCAAACATAGTCAGCTCACAGAAAAAGCAGGGCTGATTTAAATTTAGCTTATTAAGGACAGACTCAATATGAGCCTGTTCTTTTTTTATGCCGTTTTTATCGTATGTGTTGTGTCACATTATGACACTGAAACGAATGCTTGCGGAATCTGCGGTTGAAAAATATAAAAATAATGTCGGCTTTTGTAACCCGTGCGGTGTGTTTTGTAATTTTTAAGACTGCTGTTTTTGCTATGGAATGGGTGAAACCCTCTGTAAAATCAGCTTTTTGGGGCATAATATTCTTTTACGAAAAAATATGGTTTCAAAGTTGAAAGCATTTGAAATGATTTGTAAATATTATTTGTTTTTTCGTAACTTTGATATTGATTTTTTTGCACCTATGGTTTATAATAAGACAAAAGGTGACAGAAGGTGTCATTCGGTGACTTTTAAAACCACAGAGTGGCGGTTTATGAAGAAAAGTGTATGGAGGTGGGCAGATGTTTTCGGGAATGACAAATCATTCTATTGATGCAAAAGGAAGAATTGTACTGCCCGCAAAGTTCCGTGAACAGCTCGGTGAAACATACTATCTTGCACGAGGCTTCGGCAATAAATGCATTCAGGTTATGTCAAGCGAACAGTTCAACGCAATGTGCGAGAAGATTCTTGCACTTCCCGCAAACCTCTCCATGGCTGTTCAGTACACCTTTAACGCTACTGCGGTTGAGGTTACTCCCAACGCACAGGGCAGGGTGATTATTCCGCAGTCCCTGCGTGAGTTTGCCGAGATTGAAGGCGATGCGGTAGTTATCGGTATGACAAACAGACTCGAAATCTGGAGCAAGAAAAATTATGAGGACTATGTTGCTTCTCAGAATGAAAATCTTGCACTTGCTCTCAAGGAGTTAAAGCTTTAAGGAGGTTGTTATGGAATTTTCTCATATTCCTGTCCTTCTTGAGCAGGCTGTTGACGCTCTTGCCGTTAAGGAAAACGGCATTTATGTTGACGGCACAGCGGGCGGAGGCGGTCACAGCAGTGAAATCCTCAGTCGGCTTACTACGGGCAAGCTCATTTCGATTGATCAGGATCCTGATGCAATACTGACGCTGACAGAGCGTTTTAAGAAAAACGAAAATTCAATAATTATCAAGGGTAATTTTGCCGATATGGTGAGCCTTCTTCATTCAAGAGGAGTGGGCAGAGTCGACGGTGTTCTGCTTGACATCGGTGTTTCATCTCATCAGCTTGATACAGCCGAAAGGGGTTTTTCTTTCCATGAGGACGCACCTCTCGATATGAGAATGAGCCAAAGCGGAACAACAGCCGCAGAGCTTGTCAACACTCTCCCCGCAGGTGAGTTAAGACGAATCCTCAGCGTTTACGGCGAAGAAAAATTTGCCGGTGCAATTGTAAACGGAATCGTAAAGGCAAGAGCCGAAAAGCCGATTGAAACTACCCTTGAGCTTGCGGAAATTATAAAAGAAAATGTTCCACAGCGTGTCCGCCGTGACGGACATCCTGCGAGAAAAAGCTTTCAGGCTTTGAGAATTGCGGTAAACGATGAACTCGGAGTTCTTGAAAGAGGTCTTGACGGTGCATTTGAACTTCTCGGAAGCGGCGGAAGGCTTGCAGTTATTACCTTCCATTCGCTTGAGGACAGAATCGTAAAACAGAAAATGGCATCTTGGTGTCAGGGCTGTACCTGTCCAAAGGATTTTCCCGTGTGTGTTTGCGGAAACAAGCCAAAGGCTAAGCTTGTTGTAAGAAAGCCGGTTTGTGCAAATGAAACAGAATTGAGGAATAACCCGAGAGCAAGAAGTGCAAAGTTGAG